>ENA-OSET01001949-OSET01001949.1-sediment-metagenome-genome-assembly--contig:-NODE-1949-length-20659-cov-14.159363_pt1 | contig 20659 bp, 16 predicted proteins | sample MGYA00237882_ERZ534229 | MGnify/ENA primary metagenome ERZ534229 (study PRJEB26408, sample SAMN06266212) | sediment metagenome | isolation source: Hudson Canyon methane seep mesocosm | place... | reverse complement strand
CCCTCTCCTGCTGGAGAGGGCTGGGGTGAGGAGAATAAAATTAAGGATTTTCTTATTTTCCCCTCATCCAACCTTCTCCCTCTGGAGAAGGCTTTCGCCGAGAGATAAAGTGAGGATCTCTGAATACTTACAACTTAAGTGCACTATTAAATGTTAGAGTAATTTTGATTGATTGATTACTAGGTAGATCAGGGGCTGTAAGCTATCTATATAAAGAAATAAATTCTTTTCAATAGCTATAACTTTACATAATTTATACCACTAGTTACATTTACTATCGCCACAGTTTAAACAGGTCATGCAACCGTCCATTAGTACGAGTGCTTTGGTTTGGCATTTAGGGCAAAGTTGAGCTTGCTCTGGAAAATTTTCACTTTCGTCGCTTTCTCCATGTTTGGCTTCGAATTCTTTGCGCTTTTCAGCAAGAAATTGTTTTTGGTGTGCTTCAAGTTCTAGGTCTTTTAGCATGCCAATTTGTTTCATATGTTGTTCAATGGCATGGCCGATTTCTGCAACTAAAGAGGGCATATAAGTCCCACCCTTTTTAAAATACCCACCTTTTGGATCAAAGACAGCTTTAAGCTCTTCGACCATAAAGGTAATATCACCCCCTTTACGAAATACGGCTGAAATAACTCGTGTTAATGCCAGTACCCATTGGAAGTGCTCCATATTCTTGGAGTTAATGAACACTTCGTAAGGGCGTCGTTCTTCATGCTCGGTACCCGCATTAAGCACCATATCATTGATAGTAATATAGAGCGCATGCTCTGACTGAGGTGTTTTAATTTTATAGGTTGAGCCAACCAGCATTTCTGGGCGTGCAACATTTTCGTGCATGCTTTCCAGCGTTTCTTCTACTTTTTCTTCGCTAGTGGTTTTTTCATCTTCGGGTGTAAGTACTTTGTAGCTTACAATTTTCTTTTCTATTTTTAGAGTCATAGGTTTGCCTATCTAGAATTTTCCATAATAGCCTTCTTTTAAGGCATCAAATAAATTGGCTGCAGAGTGCATTTCGCCATCATACTCAATTTCTTGATTCCCTTTTACCTCAATTACGTGACCATCTTCAAGCGTAAATTGATACGTGGTGTTTTCTAAGTCTGATTCTTTAACTAATACGCCTTGGAAAACTTCAGGGTTAAAACGGAATGTTGTACAGCCTTTTAAGCCTTTTTCATAGGCGTATTCATAAATAGATTTAAAATCTTCGTATGGGTAGTCGGTAGGGACATTAGCCGTTTTGGAAATAGAGGAGTCAATCCAGACTTGAGCAGCGGCTTGAACATCTACATGTTGTGTCGGTGTGATGCTATCTGCAGTAATAAAGTAATCTGGTAATTTTTCATCTGTTTGTTCGCTATATGGCATTGCTTTGCTATTAATAAGCTTGCGATAGGCTAATAATTCAAATGAGAATACATCAACTTTTTCTTTAGATTTCTTGCCTTCACGAATAATATTGCGTGAGTAATGGTGCGCAAAGCTTGGCTCAATGCCATTACTGGCATTATTTGCTAAGGATAAGGAAATAGTCCCCGTTGGTGCAATTGAGCTATGGTGTGTAAAGCGGGCGCCTTGCTCGCATAGCGCAGCAATTAACTCTGGTTCGACTTCTGCAATTTTTTGCATATAACGACTGTACTTTGCATGAAGTATTTTTCCTGCAACTTTATCGCCAACTTTATAGCCATCAGTGATCATTTCAGGGCGCTTATGAAGCATGGAGCCGGTTACGGTGTATTTCTGTTCGAGCGCAGGTGCCGTGCCTTTTTCTTTGGCAAGGTCTAAGGCTTCTTTCCAGCCCTCAATAGCTAAAACTTTTGTTACTTCGCTAGTGAAGCCTAAAGATGCCGGGTCGCCATATTTCATGCCTAGCATAGTTGCGGTTGAGCCTAAGCCTAAATAGCCCATGCCATGGCGACGTTTAGAGGTGATTTCATCACGCTGTTTTTCTAGTGGTAAGCCATTAATTTCCACTACGTTATCTAGCATACGCGTGAAAATACGAATTGTTTTCCGGTACGCATCCCAATCAAACGCTGAATTTTCTGTAAATGGGTTTTGCACGAAGCGAGTTAGATTAATTGAACCTAGAAGACAGGATCCATAAGGGGGGAGAGGTTGCTCACCGCACTGCCCAGTGACAATGCCATTAAAGATCACTGTATTATGATCAATCTGGGTGGTGTCAAAAACAGACTCTGTTCCCACATATTCAATACTCTCAATTTCAGAGTGGTAACTTTGCTTTTTATATAACTTTTTATCTATTATCCAGGCCTGATATTTTTCATTTTTTATTTCGCCTAAGAACTTTATTTCTTGCATAAAAAGATCACGTGAATGGCCATCAATAATCAATTCATAATTTGCTTTACAAGCATATTTTTTAAGACCACCATGACCATCGGGTAAAGGCCTTAAACCAGCATCACGACGCTTGCGAATACAACAAAATACACCAAAATTTGCTAATAAAGCCTGAACATCAACAAGTAATTTTCTATGTGATGAAGCTAACCTTACGGAGCAGGACTGACTTTTTCCTGAAATATTTACTGAGCCGTCTGCCTGAAATAAAGCGGATAAATAGCCTTTAATACACTCTTCAGTGCCTTGCCAAATAACCTCAGGAACTTTTAATTTACTTTCTTTTGTAAAGCCATAAAGCTCAAGTAGGCGAGCTAATATCACTGAGCGAATAATGACCATGTTGCGCTCAGGTACTGCAACAGCAGAAACCTGATATTGGCGGGCTTGTTGCAGTTTACTCGATGTTATTAGTAGCTGATTGATATAGGCAACTAACATTGGTGCAAAAGAACGGTCATCATTCCATAAATTGACGACAGCGGCTTGCTGATTCTTGCCCCTATTAGTGAAATGTCCATCTCCTGTAATAAACCCTAGTAAAACTCCTAAAGTATTATTACCTTGCGTTCCAAATTGACCTTTACCGGATTGAATTAATAATTTATCACCAACCGAAAGGTTCTTTAGTTGTATTTTTCCTTGATCTGTATAGAAATCATGCCATTCTGTGGCTTTAATTTCATAGCCATCTTTAGTCGTTACGCGATAAATTTCAGCTGATTTTGCTGTCATGAAAGCGGGCTTCGCAGGACGAATAGTCGTACCCTTTTCTTTTTGATCTAAAGCGCGACAATCAACAGTTACCTTTAGAGCTGTTTGGCTATTATATAGGTCGCCAATTTTCACCATTCCATGTTGAGTGTGTAGTCGTGTATCTGCAGTTACACAAGGGTTGGTGGCGCGAATATCTTCACAAAACCAGTTGTTGTTCATTTCGTTAACTTTATCAATAAGGATAAAGCCAGGTTCGGCGTAATCATAAGTTGAGGACATGATAATGTCCCAAAGGCGACGCGCAGGAAGTGTTTTGGTGATTCTGCAGGCAACGAGGCCGTCCGCATTTTCTACATAGCCATTTGAATGCGGCAGGTCGCGCCAAATAACGATTGAGCTATCACTTGTATCAATATTGTCTTCTTCCATCTCTCTTTGCATTAAAGGGAAGGAGAGTGGCCAGGGCTTATCAGCTTTTACGGCCTCTACGAATTCAGCAGTAATTAATAGGGATAAGTTGAATTGTCGTAAGCGACCATCTTCGCGTTTGGCACGAATAAACTCAACAACATCAGGGTGGCCGATATCAAATGTGGCCATTTGGGCGCCTCTTCTGCCACCTGCTGATGAGACGGTAAAGCACATTTTATCGTAGATATCCATGAACGATAAAGGGCCAGAGGTATAAGCGCCAGCACCAGATACGTAAGCATCTTTGGGTCTTAATGTAGAGAATTCATAACCAATTCCACAGCCAGCTTTGAGAGTGAGTCCGGCTTCGTGTACTTTGCCTAATATATCATCCATAGAATCAGCAATAGAGCCAGATACAGTACAGTTGATTGTTGATGTGGCTGGTTTATGTGCTTCTGCGCCGGCGTTAGAGATAATGCGTCCAGCAGGAATCACGCCTTGACGTAAAGCCCATAAAAATTCTATGTAGTATTTTTCTTGTTTGGCTTTACCTTTTTCGACACTTGATAGTGCTCGTGCAACACGCTGATAGGTACTGTCAATGTCAGTATCAACGGCATCACCTGATTTAGTTTTTAAGCGGTATTTTGTATCCCAAATATCTAGAGAGGCATCTTGTAGTTTAATCTCTCTGGTATCTGTGTTCGGGGTATCGGTCATTGATGTGCCGCCTGCATGCGAGTTCTGAGGGAGGGAGAATAATACAGGACTGAACTAAACAACACAAGATATAGTGCCTAAAATAAAAATAAGCACTATATGGGGTGTTGTGGGTAGGGGGTAGGCTTAGTAATTGTTAGCCAATTCAAGCCAAATATAGTGCTTTAGGGGAGGGCTTAGCTAAGTTGTAGTGTTTGTACAGGGTCATCATTACTCGCGCAATGTAGATATCTAATATTTAGTTTTGCCGCTAACTGCTGGAGTTGAGTTTGGTGGTGTTGAAATTTGTCTTGATAAGAGAGCGTGCGCTGTTTGTTGCTGGTATCAACAATTATATCTTTAAAAGTATCGGTAAAGCGAAATCGGCCTTTGTTTGGGAGTTGGCTTTCAAGAGGGTCATAAATAAAAATCATAACGACCTCACAATGACGGGCAAGTTTGGCTAAATAGGGTTCGCTTGATTTATTTAGCCCCCGGAAATCACTCAGAATATAAACTAAGCTACCTGGTTTTACGTGTTCACTTAATCGGGTAATCACTTGTTCGAAGTCGATTGCATCTCGTTTTTGAGGTTGCTTAATAAGCGTATTAAAAAGATGTAAAACGGCTTGTTTGCCACTTTGTGGCTTTAGTTCTTTACATGAATAATCGGTGAAAATCTGCCCACCGATACGGTCACCATGGCGTTGAGCTATCCAAGCCAGTAGGCCGGCAAGTTTGGCAGCTTGCACGGCTTTAAATACGCCACGGGTAGCGAATTGCATTGAGGCTCGGTAATCAACAGAAATAAAAACAGGGCGCTCGCGTTCTTCACGGAATAATTTTGTATGTGTTTTTCCGGTGCGTGCGGTGACTCGCCAATCAATACTACGAATATCATCACCTGCTTGGTACGGGCGTACCTCATCAAACTCCATGCCGCGACCTTTTGTGCGTGATATATAGCCGCCACTTTGTTGTGCCTTAATTCGCGAGCGAAATAATTTTAGAGTGGCAGCAGGTTTAGCCAGGTTAATCAGCATTTTTAGGTTAACACTGATAAGTTCATTTGCTTGACTCATGGTACAGCAATTCTAGAAATTAATTGTTGGATAAAGTGATCGCTGGTAATACCTTCTGCTTCTGCTTCATAAGATAAAATAACGCGATGACGTAAAACATCAAAGGCAAGTTCTTGTATGTCTTCAGGGCCTACGAAATCTTTATTGTTTAACCATGCTTTAGCACGGGCACAGCGATCAAGGGCAATACTGGCACGCGGGCTGGCGCCATATTGTACCCAGCTGGCTAGGTCTTCCCCATAAGCAGCAGGATTACGTGTTGCGAGAATGATTTGTAATAAGTAGTCTTCTAAATTATCTGCCATATAAGTATTTAGCACTTCTTGGCGAGCACTAAATAAACTATCTTGGCTAATTCCTGTACTAATTTTTTCCTCAAGCTTGTTTGTTTGCATGGCTTCTTGGCGAGCCAAATGCAAAATATTTTTTTCATGTTCTGGTTTTGGGTAGTCAATTTTTACGTGTAGTAAAAAACGGTCAAGCTGTGCTTCAGGTAGTGGGTAGGTACCTTCTTGTTCTATTGGGTTTTGAGTCGCCATGACTAGAAACAAAGGGGGCAATTTGTAGGTTTCTCCACCCACTGTAATTTGTCTTTCGGCCATTGCTTCAAGTAAGGCGGCTTGAACTTTTGCCGGTGAACGGTTGATTTCATCAGCTAGAACAAGATTGTGAAACAGGGGGCCTTTTTGAAATTCAAAATTACCTTGTTCAGGGCGATAAATTTCTGTGCCTGTTAAATCCGCGGGGAGTAAGTCTGGAGTGAATTGAACGCGATGAAAGTCAGCTTGAATGCCTTTGCTTAATGCGTTGATGGCGCGAGTTTTTGCTAGGCCAGGCGCACCTTCTACAAGAATATGCCCATCTGCTAGTACCGCAATTAACATGCGTTCGACAAGCATATCTTGACCGATAATTTGTTTGCAAATAGAGCTTTTTAATTGTTGTACTGCGTTTAAACTGTTACTTGGAGTAGCTTCTGACATGGTCTATAGGGGGTTAGGTGTTTTATTATTCGTGTGTTGAATGAACAGTTTGTACTTTTCAAAAAAGTACTTCTGGTATAGCTGCTTGCTCACTATCAATACTGGTGTCTGTGGTTTCAGTAATGGGTAGTTGTATGGGGGAAAATTGAGTCGGTATAGTTTCTGTGGTGAAATATTCCCAAATACTTGTTGCTGATTTTTCTCGTGCAAGTAAGCCCTCTTCTGGCTCAATAAGGACCTTTTTGATACCCTCGGGGATTGATAGCTCTTGTTCGGGGGCTTCAGCTTGTAATGCGTAACGCATAAAATTGATCCATAAAGGTAGGGCGGCTTTGCTTCCTGTCTCAACACGGCCTAAACTTTGTGAGTTATCTTTACCTACCCAAGCAATACCGACTAAATTTGGGCTGAAACCATTAAACCATGCATCTTTCTGGTCATTGGTCGTCCCTGTTTTTCCCGCTAAATCAGTTCTGCCTAATTTAGTTGCCTTGTATGCGGTGCCTCGACGAACGACATCACGTAATAATGTATTCATAAGAAAGTTATTCTCTTTCGAAATAATGCGCGGGGCATTATTTTCTGCGCAGTCAGTACAGGCTATTTGAGGATCAGCTTGGAAGAGAGTTTCGCCGGTACTTGATTCAATGCGTTCAATAAAAAACGGATTAATTAAAAAGCCACCATTGGCAAATACGGAATACATACGCGCCATTTGAAGTGGAGAGGCGGCTCCGCTGCCTAATGCTAGCGACAATTTTTGAGGTAATTGTTTTTGAGTAAACCCAAAGCGTAAAGCTGTTTCGGTAACCGCAGGAATGCCTACTGACCTCAGTAGCCGAACAGATATTAAGTTGCGAGATTTGCGTAAAGCAGTACGAATACTTGTTGGGCCATAAAATTTATGGCTGTAATTTTCAGGGCGCCAGTTACTTTCTTGGGCTTCCAGCGTAGTGTTAACAATGGGAGCATCATTTATCATGCTTGCTGGTGTATAGCCATGCTCAAGTGCTGTGGTGTAAATAATGGGTTTAAAGCCTGAGCCTGGTTGGCGTTTAGCTTGTGTTGCGCGGTTATATTTATTATTGAAATAAGCGTAGCCACCCGAAAGGGCAATAATAGCGCCATTATTAGGGGCTAACGCAACAAATGAGCTTTCAGCTTGTGGTAGTTGTGCTAACCTCCATTTGTTGTCTATTTTTCTTATGCGGATAGTGTCATTTAGCTCGATAATATCCATAAATGAGTTAATCTTATAAGTTTTTTTATTTTGTGAGTTGTATTTTGTGCTCCAAGGGCTAGCATCCCAATTGAGGATGACGGCTTCGTTATCTTTTGTTAAAGCTGTAATTTTTGTTTTGCTAATTTCTTGAACGCTTACTGGTATTGTTGCTCCGATTATCCGGCTTTGTTTGAGCGGCTGTTTTTGTTGGTTATTAATATAGTAGCTGTGGCGTTCTGAATATTGGTGTAAATTATTTCGTAGTGCATTAACGGCTGTATTTTGTAAGTCTGATTTAAGGGTTGTGTAAACTTTAAAGCCTGCTGAATAAGCAAGCTCTTCGCCGTATTGCTCAACTATTTTAGTGCGTACCATTTCAGCAATATAAGGGGCATATAGTTCTCTTTGTGTCGTGTAAGTGTGTGCAGTAATAGGTGCTTGAATTGCAGATTCATAATCATGTTGACTAATATGCTCAAGAGTTAGCATGCGTTTTAATACATAGTTACGTCGTAACAGTGCGCGACTAGGGTTGGAGATTGGGTTGTAGCTTGAGGGGGCCTTTGGTAAACCGGCAATCATGCCAATCTCAGCAAGTGTTAAGTCGGTAAGCGGGCGGTCATAGTAAATATTGGCAGCAGCAACAATTCCATAAGCCCTTTGGCCTAGGTAAATTTTGTTAAGGTATAGCTCAAGAATTTCATCTTTACTGAATTGTTGTTCAATTTTAAAGGAAAGTATGATTTCTTTTAATTTTCGAGTGTAAGTTTTTTGATTGTTAAGTAAAAAGTTACGCGTAACCTGCATTGTTATTGTGCTACCGCCCTGCCTCTTTTTACCGGTTAGGACTAGTTGAATAACTGCACGAAATAGGCCTTTAAAATCAACACCGGAGTGACTGTAAAAGTTCCCGTCCTCTGAAGAAATGAAGGCGTTTATTAAAGATTTCGGTATTTTATCTATCGTAGTAGGCGTACGAATTTTTTTCCCAAATTGTTCGATTAATAGACCATCGCTGCTATAAATACTTAAGGGTTGAGTGTATTTAACATTACGCAAGACACTTATGTCAGGGAGTTCTGCTTCAAGTTGTTGGTATGCAACATAGCTAATCAAAAGACTTATGAGCGTGAGGCCAATAAGTGCTGTGAGTGTCCATTTGATTATTTTCATTAAACGCGTTAATTTTTTTAAAAATTGACTGAATAAGTCGGCATTATACTAATAATTAAACTTTTGTATTGTGATAACTTGAATGCGGTGTTCATAGAGGCAATAGGTAATTAGAGTATTGCTTTGTATTAAATTAGATGACTTCCTGGATACTTGAGAGTGAAAAGTTTAGGGTAGAGCTTGCGGATGAAAATATAAAAAATAATTAAATACATTGTTTTTCAGTTGGTTAGTTGTTATTGTTGAGGTTGGTTATTAAGTTTTTTTATAAAGATAGTTTTAAAATGTAAAAAGGTGGCTATACTTCATACTAGGTTGGAATCTTGTCGGTAAGTTTGTTAGATTAATTCCGGAACATTTGGCTAAATAAAAAAAGAGTTTCTACATGAAATGGTTAAATCGTAAGCATGATCATCTTCTTGGGATCGATATTAGTACTGCAGCTATTAAGTTGCTTGAACTAAGTAAGAGTGGAGCAAGATATAAAGTTGAAAGTTATTCAGTTGCTCCATTAGCCCAAGATGCGGTAATTGATAACAATATATCTAATGCCGAGATGATCGCTGAAACTATAAAGGTGGCATTGAAGCAATCTGGCTCACGTACTCGGAATGCATGTGTGGCCATTTCTGGCTCTTCTGTTATGACTAAGATGATTACTATGTCTGCTCAGTTATCAGAGGATGAAATGGAAGAGCAGATTATGGTTGAAGCTGATCAGTACATTCCTTATTCCTTGGATGAAGTTAGGCTAGACTTTGAAGTCCAGAAAGAAAATGAAGCAAATCCAGAAATGGTTGATGTTTTGTTGGCCGCCTCACGGCGTGAAAATGTTGATGAGCGTGTAGAGGTTTTAAAAATGGCGGGGTTAACCGCTAGTATTGTTGATGTAGAGGCTTTTGCCATGGAAAATGCATTTGCTTTATTAAGAGATCAGCTGCCTAACAATGAAGACGAGCAAACAGTAGCTGTTGCAGATGTAGGTGCAACGATGACCACCTTAAATATTCTTCATGAAGGTCGAGCTATATATACGAGAGAACAGGGTTTTGGCGGTAAACAGTTAACAGAAGAAATTCAGCGTAGATATGGACTATCTTATGAAGAAGCTGGGTTGGCTAAGCGACACGGAGGGTTGCCTGACAACTATAATAGTGACGTTTTGGGGCCATTTAAGCGAGCACTCGTGCAGCAGGTAGCTCGTTCATTGCAATTTTTTATTTCATCTAGTGCGAATCGCAGTATTGATAGTGTTGTATTAGCTGGTGGGTGTTCTTCCATTGCTGGAATTGATAAGTTGGTTGAACAAGAGCTAGGGTTGCCAGCATTTGTAGCTAATCCATTTATAAACATGGCGCTGTCCAGTAAAATTAAACCACAAAGTTTAAGTAATGACGCTTCAGCAATGATGATTGCTTGTGGTTTGGCATTAAGGGGTTTTGATTCATGACTCGAATTAATTTATTACCGTGGCGTGATGAGTTACGTAAACAAAAACAAGAGCAGTTTATTATTGGGATTGCTGCGACTGCAATAATAGCGGTAGCTACTATGTTTGGCGTGCAAATGTATTTAGATAGTTGTATTGAAGAGCAGAAAGATAAGAATCGAATTATCGTAGCGAAAACAGCTGAACTTAAATTAATAACCAAAAAAATTAAAGATATTCAGGCTAAAAATTTAATATTAACGAATAAGCGGAGTGCCATACAGGCGCTACAGAAAAGTAGGCCTGAAGTTGTTCACTTTGTAGACACCGTGGCGAAAGTTACACCAGAAGGTGTATTCTTAACTAAGCTTAAGCAAGAAGCTGCAAAGATTACATTAATCGGGAAAACCCAATCAAATGCGCGTGTTTCAGCGTTAATGAGGAATGTTGAAGAGTCTCATTGGTTAGTTGACCCAGCCCTAAATATTATTAAGGGAACAAGTAAAAATAGCCAGTTAAGCGACTTTACCTTACATGCAAAGCAGTGGAAAAATAAAACAGAAGATGAGGATATGTAATGGATCTTTCTGAAATTAATTGGGACGCAAATGAGGCGGGCGCTTGGCCCCAGCCTATAAAAATTGCTGCAGGCATCTTGGTGTTTTTACTTATTTTAGGTGGTGGGTATTATCAATTTACGAGTGATAAATTGGTGGAGTTAGAAAGAGAAGAGAAGTCTGTTGCTGAAGCATTGAGTAGTTACCAGCGTGAATGGCGGATGGCGCTGAATTTAGAGTTACATCAGAAACAGTATAAGCAGATTGAGTCTTCACTCGGTGAAATGATGAAGCTTATGCCGACTAAGGCGGAAGTTGCAAGCTTATTAATAGATATTTCTCAGACGGGATTATCAAGTGGATTAGAGTTCGAGTTATTTAAGCCGGCAGGAGAGGTTAAGAGGGGCGATGTAATTGAGCTGCCGATTGATATTAAAGTTTTGGGTCAATATAGTGAGTTAGGTCTTTTTATTAGTGGCTTAGCAACATTACCTAGAATCGTCACAATTAAAAACTTAGAAGTTTTGCCGGTTAAGAAAAACTCTCTTTTATCCATGAAAGCCGTTATTACGACCTATCGTGATGGTGGAGAGAAGATAGAAAAAGAATCTGGAGTGATGGATAATAGTGCTTTAGTTTGCTTGGAGCGTGACGGGCTAGTTGTTCCAGGCTGTAAGAAGCAAAGTACAGTTAATATTAAATATCCTGAACTTAAGGCTAGTTTGAGTGAAAAAAGAGCTAATACTAAGCCCATAAGAATTAAAGCTATTGAGCCGGTTCCACCTGTGAGTAGTTTTTTGTTTAATCCAGAAGGCTTGAGGGATCCATTTAGGCCGATTGAAAAAAGTATTGATAATAATACAGAACAAAATGTAGCCGGTAATGGCATACACCCTGATTTTAATCGTCATAAAGAAGAGCTAGAAAGCTTCTCTTTAGATACGTTAAGAATGGTAGGTACTTTGGAGATGAAGAGTATACTGTGGGCTTTGATTAAAGCGAGTGATGGTACAATTCATCGCGTTAAAGAAGGTAATTATTTGGGTAGAAATCATGGTCGTATACTAGGTATTTATCAAGATAAAATAGAAGTCATGGAAATTGTTCCAGACCAGCCAGGATCATGGCGTGAAAATCAAGCAACAATTGCGCTATCAGAGTGAGTCGGGGATTAATATGAATATTAAGCAAGGTGGGTTTTATATGAGCTTTTTAAAGCTGTGGTCGTTATTTCGCGGGTTGTTATTAAGTGTTTTATTGCTAGGGCCTATGCCTTTATTGGCTGCGGAAGGAGTAGTGCTGAATTCAGTTGATTTTAATGCGTTGTCAGGAGATAACTTACAGTTGTCTTTTGATTTGACAGGTAAAGTTTCTAAACCTAAAGTTTTTCATACGGATAACCCTGCACGGATTGTTTTAGATTTTGTCGGTGTAAAAAGTGCATTGAAGAAAAAGAAAAACATGATTGATGCAGCAGGCATTAATAGTTTTATTGCTATTGAGTCCGGCGATAGATTAAGAGTTGTTATTAATTTGGTGAAGCTTGTCTCGTATAAGGTTAAGCAAGTGGATAATAAGGTCGTTGTTAATCTGCATAGCTCAGGAAGAATGGCGCGTGATAGTCATAAAAAATTAACAGAAAAAACATTAACTGAGTTTGCCGCGTTAATTCCGAAGCAAGCAATCAAAAAAATTGATTTTCGACGTGGAGAAAAAGGAGAGGGGCGGCTACTTATCTCTTTATCTAATCCAAACACGGTAGTGAATACACAAGAGAAAGCTGGAAAAATAGAGTTAAGTTTCCTTAATACTTCTTTACCTACAGCGTATGCCAAAAAAATGGATGTATTGGATTTCGCGACGCCAGTTTCAATGATCGAAGCTAAAAAAACGGGGTCTAGAGTAAAGGTTATTGTTACGCCAGCAAATTCTAATTATGCTTATTCAACCTTTCAAACGGAAGGTATTTTGACGGTTGAAGTAAGGCCTATTGATAATACGGAAGAAGAGGAAAAGCGTAAAAATAAATTCCCTTATATTGGTGAAAGGTTATCATTAAATTTTCAGGATATTGAAATTAGATCAGTGCTTCAGATATTGGCTGACTTTACAGATCTTAATATTTTGGCTTCTGATGCAGTTACGGGGCGGATAACACTACGTTTAAATGATGTCCCTTGGGATCAGGCACTTGATTTTGTTATGAAATCAAAAGGGCTATCCAAAAGACAAGCTGGAAATGTTATTTTAGTCGCGCCTACAGCTGAAATTCGGAAGTTAGAAGAAGAGGAGATTGAGTCGCTAAAAGTAGTAGAGCGCCTTGAGCCGCTTAAGACGGAGTATATTCAAATTAACTATGCAAAAGCAGAAAATTTTAGGAATATATTGTTTGGTAACTCATCTCAGAGTGCTGATGGCTGTACGGTACAATCCGGAGGCTCCAATAGCTCGGGGAGTTCAGGGAGTTCGCAGAGCGGTAATAATAGTCAAGGTAACAACAGTAGAAACTCAAGTGGTAATAATAGTTCAGGGGATGAAAATTATTCACTTTTATCTCAAAGAGGGACTGCGATCGTAGATTCACGAACCAATACTTTGATTGTTAAAGATACGTCTAAGAACTTGGTAGAAATTTCGAAAATGATTCAGTTATTGGATCGCCAAGTACGGCAGGTGTTAATTGAAGCAAGAATTGTTATTGCGGAAGAGGGTTTTGCGCAAGAGTTAGGTGTTAAGTTTGGGGCTGCTTATACAGGTAATCAATTCCAGGTTGGGGGTACAACTGGCGGCGGCACATCAACTGGAGATGGTGTTTCTGATGCGGTGACACCAATTTTATCAAACTTAGCAGCCTCAAACCCATACGGAGCACTTGGGATGACTTTAGCTGATGGAGCTAATTATATTCTTAATTTAGAAATAACGGCTCTGCAAGATGATAATAAAGCGGAGTTTGTTTCAAACCCTAAAGTTTTAACATCAGATAGGTGTAAAGCTACGATAGAACAAGGAGATAGAATTCCATATAAGACTGTAAGCCAGCAAGGAACAAATGTTACATTTGAAGACGCTGTATTAAAGCTTGAGGTAACACCGCAAATCACACCAAGTGGTAGTGTTATTATGGAGTTAACGATTCATAAGGATATTCCGGGGGCATTTCAGAATGATGGGCAGCTTGCTATTAATACACGTGAGGTTACGACAAGCGTACGAATTGAAAATGGAGAAACAGTTGTGTTAGGAGGCGTTTTTGAAGGGAAGGAGGTCCGAAAAATTAGTTCAGTACCGTGGTTTTCAGATCTTCCGCTGGTTGGTTGGATGTTTAGAAAAACAATAAAAGATAATGGCAAAAGTGAATTATTAATTTTTATTACACCAAAAGTAATGAAAGATTCGATGAGAATGCGTTAATACACTTCAATTGCAACAAAAAAAGGGGCATAATGCCCCTTTTTTTATGGATAAAAATATTGATGAATAAAAAAAATATATATTTAATAGGGTTAATGGGGGCGGGTAAGACAACAATCGGCAGGTTGTTGGCTAAGTCGTTAGGCCAAGCATTTTATGATAGTGATAAGGCAATTGAAGACCAAACTGGTGTTGATATTGCAACTATATTTGAATTTGAAGGGGAAAAAGGATTTAGAATAAGAGAAAAGAAGATGATCAAGGAGCTGGCTCAATTAGAAGATATAATTTTGGCAACGGGTGGCGGAGTAATCCTTGATCAAGAGAATAGAGAGCAATTGAAGGAGAATGGATTTGTTGTTTATTTACAATGCTCTGTAGATAGAATTGCAGATAGAACTTCTCGGAATTCACAGCGGCCATTATTAAATGTTGAAAATCCAAAAGAAACAATTCAAACATTAATAAATGAAAGGGAAGATCTATATCTAGCGTGTGCTGATTTTGTAATTGATAGTGGGCAAATGCAGAGTAAACAGGCAGTTAAAGAAATTCTTAAAGAATATACGGATAAGTATAATTAATATATGAAGACATTACAGGTTCAATTAGGTGATAGAAGTTACCCAATTTATATGGGGAGCGATAATTTAAAGAAATCAGAATTATTAACGCGGCATATAAAGTCAAAACAAGTAGTTGTGGTAACAAATGAAACTATTGCGCCTTTATACTTACAAGCTGTGATTGAGCACTTGCAAGGCTTTCAAGTCGAGGTGGTGATACTTCCTGACGGTGAGCAGTACAAAACGCTAGATAGCGCGGGTGTTATTTTTGAAGCGCTATTAAGTAAGCAGTTTAGTCGAAATGCAACATTAGTCGCTTTGGGTGGTGGAGTTATAGGTGATGTAGCTGGGTTTTCGGCTGCTTGCTATCAGCGGGGAATACCATTCATTCAAATTCCTACGACATTGCTAGCTCAAGTAGATTCATCAGTGGGTGGAAAGACAGGAGTGAATCACGCGCTAGGTAAAAATATGATAGGTGCTTTCTATCAACCTCAATGTGTGATTATTGATATTAACGTTTTAGATACACTTGATGATCGTCAGTTAGCCGCCGGCGTTGCTGAGGTCATTAAATATGGCTTGATAAGGGACATAAAGCTATATGAGTGGATAGAAAGTAATATAGAAAAAATTCTATCTAGAGATAAGCAAGCATTAGCATATATTGTGGAACAATCATGTTTAAGTAAGGCTGAAATAGTTGCTGAAGATGAGCGTGAATCAGGAGTCCGTGCGATTTTGAATTTGGGGCATACATTTGGGCATGCGATAGAAACTGGGTGTGGTTACGGGAAATATTTGCATGGAGAGGCTGTAGCAATAGGGACTTGCCAGGCAGCTGATTTATCAAATCGACTAGGCTGGATCTCTAAATTAGATGTTGACCGTATAGTAAGTTTATTTGAGAAAGCACAGTTACCTACTAAGCCACCACAAGAGCTATCAGTAGATCAGTGTATAAAATTAATGTCTGTAGATAAAAAAAATGTAGATGGGGATATACGTTTAATTTTATTGAAAAAAATTGGTGAAGCAAGTGTACCTGTTGCAGTAGATAGACAATTATTAGTAGAAACCCTAACGGAATATGGGCGTGCTTAACCAGGTAGCCGGGTTAGTTCAAATACGGTGAATTATGAAAGTGGATTTATCAGTGAGGGGCATGTACAGAAGCTAGATTTATTGGCGCATCTAATTGCTAATTTACATAACACTCTGATTTTGCAGGGGGCTGTTGGTATAGGTAAGTCAGCCCTGCTAGCTAAGGTTCATACAAAAGTTGCCAGTTCAAGTAATACATTTTTATTGCAATCAACGATAAATATAAGTTTTGAGTCAATTCAAAACAGTTTGCTTAAGCTTGCCAACGATAAATCCCTGCAAGATGGAAAGTCATTAGCAGATAATTTAGAGGAATATGCTCAACAAGACCAGCTTATAATCCTATTGATTGATGATGCTGCTGCTCTAGTGTGTGGCTTACTTGGTACTTTAGTTGATTATGCAGCTAAATACCCTGCGTTAAGGCTAGTGTTGTCGTTGACTCATGAAGAGTATCTTAAAATACGGGAAGTTGAGAGAATACAGCATGACTGTCATATTATTGAATTAACAGAGTTAAATTCGAGAGAGTGTGCTGCGTTAGCTCTGCACATGGTAAAGCATAATGAAACTAGGTATAGAGTAGACGACATTGATAATGCGTTTATTGATAATGTGTATCAGCAAACTCGGGGCAATATTGGTGACGTAGTAAAACTCCTGAAAGGTGGCGCTAACAATGAGCCGGTTTTCAATAACAAGCTGATCGCCGTTATTGTTATAACGGTATTTTTTATCTCCGTAGTAGTTAATGTTGTTTTTTTTAAGGAAGAGACGGAAACAAAGACTAGAAGTGCAGTGCTTGAAGTTAAAAATAAAATAATTAGCCAACAAAAGAAAGAAATAGCTGTAACCGGGATTGCTATAGTTGAGGCTGCAGCAGTTTCAAGTAAAGGGCTGGATGACTCTGAGTTTAGTGCTGAACTTAATGAAGAGCAGAAATTAACTGATATAAAAGAAGTAGATATAAGTGCCTCTGAAACTCAAGAGATAACTAAGAAGGTAGCGACACAGATTATTGAGAGTCATAAAGTAGGGCTAATTACACCTAATCAAGTTAAAGGCGTAACCAGCCCTAAGGTAAAGGGAGGTGATGATAGGCAGTGGCTATTTTCACAAAATGACAGGGACTATACTTTACAACTGATGGTTTTATCAGAAAAAAAACAATTAATCAAAGCTCAGAAGGAATATAAAAAGCATGGGCTTAATGTTTCCTATATAGTCAAAAAAACAAAAAATAAAAATAAATTTATATTGTTTTATGGGGTTTTTTCGTCTTTGAATGATGCGAAAAATAAAATTAAAGAAGCGCCTGCTAATTTTAAGGGTGTATGGCCTAGAAAATTTCTAGCGCTAAAAAAAGAACTGTAATGTACTTAAGGCAAGCTAAAGAAAGGAAGAAAATGAGTCAGCTAAAGAACGATAGATTTATTAAAGCACTGTTAAAAGAGCCGGTAGATAAAACGCCAATATGGATGATGCGTCAAGCAGGAAGATATCTGCCTGAGTACCGGGCACTAAGGGCGGAAGCAGGTAGTTTTATGAATTTGTGTACAAATCCTGAATTAGCTTGTGAGGTGACACTGCAGCCATTAGAGCGTTTTGACTTTGATGCTGCAATATTATTTTCAGATATTTTGACGATTCCTGATGCAATGGGCTTGGGCTTGTATTTTGCTGAGGGCGAGGGGCCAAAATTTGAGCGGCCCATTCGGACGGCTTCTGATATAGATAAGTTACCCGTTCCTGATCCGGAAATTGAATTGAAATATGTAATGGATGCGGTAAGGCTGATTAGGAAAAATTTAAATGGAAGGGTTCCTTTAATCGGGTTTTCAGGGAGTCCGTGGACTTTAGCAACTTATATGGTGGAGGGAAGTAGTAGTAAGACTTTCTCTAAAGTAAAGGGAATGATGTTTGATCAGCCAAAGTTGATGCATAAAATGCTAAATAAATTGGCTCAGTCAGTTGCTTCGTATTTAAACGCGCAGATTGCTGCTGGAGCGCAGGCGGTTATGTTGTTTGATACATGGGGGGGGGCATTAGGGACTGAAGAGTATAAGGAGTTCTCTTTGTACTATGCTCAACAAGTACGTTCATTATTAAATACCAACCAAAACGGCACTCAAGTTCCCACGGTTTTATTTACAAAAGGTGGAGGGCAGTGGCTTGAATCTATGGCAGATTCAGGGTACGACGCATTGGGGTTGGACTGGCAAACTGATATAGGGTTGGCACGAGAGCGTGTAGGCTCAAAGGTTGCATTGCAGGGGAATATGGACCCAATTACACTTTATGCGGATGCTGAAATAATTAAAGCGAAAGTAGAGATGATTCTAGAAAAATATGGCGTAGGGACAGGTCATGTATTTAATTTAGGGCATGGAATTCTGCCAGATATTAATCCGGACAGTGTAAAGGTAATGGTAGATGCCGTGCATGAGTCAAGCATGAAATATCATAAGGGCATGTAAATGAAAAGAATGATAGTGGCTACGGTACTATTGCTGTCTGTCTTTGAAAGTTCTGCAGAAAGTAAAAAAGACTTTAAAGTTGAAAATTTAAATAACGCTGATAAAGAGATAGTAGTCTATAGAAGCCCTACGTGTGGATGCTGTGGGAAGTGGATTGAACACTTAAAGAAGCATGATTTTATTGTGCGGGATAATATAATTGACGATGTTCAGAAAGTTAAAGATAAGTATGGGGTAACTTCGTCATTGGCTTCGTGTCATACGGCGATAATAAAAGGGTATGTAATTGAAGGGCATGTGCCGGCAAGTGATATTGAAGATATGCTGGTAAAGAAAGAGAATGTAAGAGGTTTATCAGTTCCAGGGATGGTGGTAGGAACGCCAGGAATGGAAATGGGGGGTAAAAAAGCCCCCTTTAAAGTGATTGCTTTTGATAAGCAAGGGGCATTGCGGGTATATAGGGAATATATCAATTATTAAGCGAGCTTAAATTTGTAATTGCTTCTTGTAGGATAAAAGGAAATGAAGCGCGCAATGCGCTTCATTAATCAACCTTTATAGTTCCGAGATACCAGAAAGCCCAGAAATAGACCAGTTGTCCGCATCCATAACACCTTCAAGGTTAGATTCCTCCTCGTATTGAATTTGACATGCATATTTCCTAAAAAAACCGTTACCAGTAGTGGGTAATATTTCAATTTCAGCATTAATTATATACTTGTAGTTACCCAAGGACCAAGACTGAAGCGGTTGTGCGGGGAATGTGATGTTAGTTTCACTATCAATTTCATTTCTAATATGATTATTACATTGTATGAATGCGTAATTAGTCATGTCAGTTGAGCCAGAATACCTACTGCCCTTGTCTTCAGAATCAACAAGGAAAAGGTCTGAGGTGGCGACCTTAGTGGCAAGAGGCATGACGGCTTCTTTTTGAAACATAATTAAGCCAATGAGTGAGGCAAGAAATAAGGTGGGGAAAAGAAATTTTTTCATGAGTATTTTACAAAGTGAAAGTTTACAGTGAATTTATTTTAGCAGAAAACTGGTTGTTGCTATAGGCAGTGCAGGTATTTATAAGTGAAGTAGATAATAGATAGCCAATTATAAGGAGAAGTTAGTTAAGGAGGGTCTAGGGTGTTAAAGCTATGATAAAAAATAAAATAAAAAGAATGGGTTATCAATGGCTTGAAGGTATTGTGTCGGCACGATGCTAATTGTAAGTGGGAATACCTTGACATGGTTATCAAAGTTGATAAAATCATCGTCACTCAAATGGAATGGTGTCATCATTAATTATGATGTTACAGGATGTAGAAAATGCTTTCGACAGTTGTCGGAAGGTTAATATATTTACTTTTAGGAGGTAATAATGGCTGCTACTACTGATTCAGTGAAAGCTGACGCTTCAGAAGCCCCACTACTGAATAAGGTCAACCTTTGGGCTGGCTTGATGTTATATTTGGTATTCTACTCATTTATTCGTTGGTACGAAGGCGTTTACGGATGGTCTGCTGGTTTAGATTCATTTGCACCAGAATTCGAAACATATTGGATGAATATGTTATATATCGAATTAGTTATGGAAGTGGTAATCGCTTCTACGCTATGGGGATATATCTGGAAAACACGTGATCGTAAAGTTATGTCTATCACTCCTCGTGAAGAGTTAAGAAGACATTTCGTTCACTGGACATGGTTAGTAATGTACGGTTGGGCTATCTACTGGGGTGCTTCATACTTCACAGAGCAAGATGGTACATGGCATCAAACTATTGTTCGTGATACTGATTTCACACCAAGTCACATTATTGAGTTCTACTTAGCATACCCAATTTACATCATCACTGGTGTATCTGCGTTCTTATATGCTAAGACTAGACTACCTGCTTACCAAGAAGGTTTATCTCTAATGTACATGGTATCAGTAATTGGTCCTTTCATGATTCTACCTAACGTAGGCTTGAACGAATGGGGTCACACTTTCTGGTTTATGGAAGAGTTATTTGTTGCACCTCTACACTACGGCTTCGTATTCTTCGGATGGGCTGCTCTAGGTATCATGGGTGTTGTAAATATTGAAGTAAATGCTTTAACTAAACTACTTAAAAAAGACTTAGCTTAATTTAAAGCTAGTTTTAGAAAAATAGTAGTAAACTTGTTATCTCCTTGTCTCGCCATCTACGGGTGGCGAGGTGGACGAGAGATAATGATAATAAAAATAATTTTTTGGAGGTAAGCGAATGAGTGCATCTCAATCAGCTGTACGCTCTCGCGCTGAAGCGGTTCAAGTTTCACGTGCGTTAGACTGGATGATTCTCTTTACATTATTCACTGCGGTACTTGGTGGATATCATATTCATTACATGTTGACTGGTGGTGACTGGGATTTCTGGACAGATTGGAAAGATAGACGTTTATGGGTAACTGTAGCGCCAATCGTATCAAT
>ENA-OSET01001948-OSET01001948.1-sediment-metagenome-genome-assembly--contig:-NODE-1948-length-20660-cov-11.308944_pt1 | contig 20660 bp, 29 predicted proteins | sample MGYA00237882_ERZ534229 | MGnify/ENA primary metagenome ERZ534229 (study PRJEB26408, sample SAMN06266212) | sediment metagenome | isolation source: Hudson Canyon methane seep mesocosm | place... | reverse complement strand
GGGGATTTATCAACAGGGTATTCTCCTATTGAGGATGGGATTTTCAATCCTTTAACTTCTTGATGAACGTGGAACTTATCGCCAACCCTACACACATAAGTGAATAGGTCTAGGTTCTTGGCATCCTTGTACTGGGATTCACCTTCAACCATTGGTAGTAGTTCTAGAACTTCTTGTGGAAGCATTCTAGGGGAGACAGTCTCTTTAACAACAATCTCTAATAGGTTGCCATCGGTGTCTCGTTTAACACAATAGCGGTCCAGTCTAAACACCTTCATTTGGCCTTTTCTAGGCATGTGTACTAAGGCGTTTCCTGAAACAATCAGTTGCTTTAAAGCTTCAAAGACTGGCACTCGTATGGCTGAAGATTCGATCTCGGACATCGCTATACGTTCTAGCTTTGACATAGCCTCTTCAGCTTCTCCACGCTTACCTCCAAGCTCTTCTAGATCGTGATCATCAATAGTCAATCTGAAGAAAGGGGAGTTTGGTGGGAGTAAAGCCATGAGGAGCTTTGATGCGAGGTTGTTTGTTCCTCTACTGCCTACTGATTGGTAGGGGGTGTTGTAGACTGTTGAGCCAGTGTGACCATCTGGAGGCATCAACATGGGGATTGTTAGTTCTGCTGATTCTCTAGCCCTCTGAAGGAAGGATTCCCTATCGGTCAGTAGTTGGGTGTATCGACCTTCAGCCTGTTTAGTACCAGACTCTAGCCCATTTAGTTGATGCATTTGTCACTCCTTCTATTTAGGAATAGAGAGACCTGATGCTCCTGCTCCACCTACGGATACACCGCTTGATGACATTCCTGGTTTTGCTGATGTACGGACACTTCGTTTTCCTGCAACGGAGCTTGATGTAGCAGCTCCTGCTTTCCTTTTACCTTTAGGGTCAAGGACTGCTGACGGTTGTTTACCACCGGGCAAAGGTTTTTTAGTTTCTGCCTTCACCTCTGCCATAGGCTTCATGACTGGAGCCGGTGCTGGTGGTGGTGGGTATACGGTTTTAGAACACATGTTATTGTTCTCTCCTTAGATTGATTTCTTAGCTGTAGGGATGCTTAGTCCCGATCCTGAAGTCCCTGGTGTTGATAGGCCAGGGTCTTTTCTTATTCTGTATTGTGATTTGCCTAGCCGTTTCTTGGCTAGTTCTGTCTTGTCCTTCTCGCTAGTACCTTTTCTTTTGATGACTGGTATGGCGTTGGACGGGGGTGCTGCTGCTGGTGCAGCGGCTTGTGGGGTTGGTGGTGGTGCAGCCCCTCCTCCCATGCACATAAGCTTACTCCTCTTGGTCTACTAGACTTCTTATATAGTTAATTATGATTTGTTTGCCCTGAAGAACCTTTAAATCCCCTAATGTAAGGTCTTGATTTAAAGGGACTTTGTTTGGGAACTGCTCCTCTAAATGCTCCAGTAACCATAAAGGCACTGGAGACTTGAGGTCACTATATAAAGCCACCTACCACCCCCATGAGCCTGACATTCCGTCAGCGGAGTAGTCTGTAACCTTACCTTCAAAGAAGTTTTTAAGGCTGTCCCCAGACAGGATATAGTCTAACCAAGGGATAGGGTTTTCTTTAATGTCCCAATTCTTTTTAAGCCCTAGTTGTATCAACCGTCTGTTTGCTATCCACCTTATATACTGCTTTACCTCATCAGCACTAAGACCTTCAACAGCACCTTCAGAATAAGCGAGGTCTATCACAGCGTCTTCTAGCTTCACGGCCTCTCTGAACATCTTGTAGATATCTTTCTTGAACTCGTCTGTGACTACTCTAGGATGTTCTTGGCAGAATGCTTTAAACAACATAGTCATACCCTGAACATGCATTGTCTCATCTCTAATCGACCACTCAACAACCTCAGACATCCCTCTGAGCTTACCAACCCTCTGATAGTTCAACAGCATTATGAAGGCTGAGAAGAGGCTCATTCCTTCGTTACAACAAGTTTGTGCTAGAGCTTTAGCTAGACCGTGTTGGGTGTGGACATCGTTGTCCTGCATGAACTCAATCTTATCCTTCATCTCTTTAAACTCTAAAAATTTAGAGTACTCTGTTTCGTGGAATCCCAAGGTGTCGTTGAGCAGGGCATACGCTCGTTGGTGAATAACTTCTCGGTTGGCAAAAGATAGAAGCATGTGCCTTATCTCGTTGTTCTTAAACTTAGGGATGAACAGATCACAGTAGTTTGCAGCAACCTGAACATCCGACTGTGTGAAGAGCCTAAGTATTTGAGTTATATGAGCTTTCTCCACATCTGATATCGCCCCTGTGTTCCATTGGTTGACATCTTCTTGGAGATTGCACTCGCTCTCTAACCAATGAAGCTTCTCATGTTCTAAGGCTAGTTCAGCAGCCCACTCATATTTAAAAGGTCTATAAGACTCTGACTCGCTAATTAACCCTGACATGCTAAACACTCCTCTTCAAAATCTTTAAGAGCATCTCGCTCTACTTTAATTGAAACCTTCTCGGCAGCCTTTGAAGACTCCGTTCTTAGGTAGTACAGGCCTTTCAAGCCTTTCTGCCATGCTCTCATGTGGACAGCATTAACATATGCTTTGTCGCTCCCTGAAGGGAAGAATAGGTTCACAGACTGACCTTGGCAGATGTACTCTTGACGGAATCCTGCGTGGTCAACTACCCATCTTTGGTCTAGCTCAAAAGCCGTCTTGAAGACCTCCCTCTCATGATCATCTAGGAAGTCCAGGTGTTGGGCTGACCCATCTGCATGTAGAATAGATTGCCACACCTCTTCTGTGTTCCTACCTCTACTTCTAAGCAACTTCTCTAAATGCCTGTTCTTGATAAGGTGCGCTCCTGCTCTAGTTCTGTGAGTGTAAGCATTAGACTTAACAGGCTCTATCGATGGGGTTGCCGCTGTGATAATACTGCTGTTAGCGTTTGGTGCTACTGCTAGAAGGTGAGCATGTCGCATTCCTGATCCTTCCATGTCGTGGGGGCATCCTCTGGCGTCTGCTAATTCTTGTGAGGATTTAACAGCCTCCTCTTTTATATACTTGAAAATGTACCTGTTGAGCGACACAGCGGCAGCACTTTCCCACGCTATGTTGTTCTTTTGTAAGAGACCATGAAAGCCCATCGCACCTATGCCTATGCTTCTCTCTAGTAACGCTGAAGTCACCGCTCTTCGTAGTGTGTCAGGAGCTTCCTCAATGAAGGCTGTCAGGACATTGTCTAAGAACTCAGTAAGGTCTTTCACCATGTTAGTTCCTTTCCACTCGGTGAAGTGTTCTAGGTTCACAGAGGAAAGGCAACAGACAGCGGTTCTATCCTCGGAAGTGGGAAGGTGTATCTCGTTGCACAGGTTACTGCCCTTGATGCTAAGACCTTGTTTTTTAAGGCTTTCAGGCAAGGCTTCATTTGCCGTATCGATGAAGTTAAGGTAAGGCTCACCAGTCCTGAAGCGAGTTTCCAACAAACGCTCCCATAACTCCCTAGCAGGGATGGTTGCCCGGACCGTCCTATCATTAGGGTCTAGCAGCTCCCACTCTAATCCTTCCTTGACAGTCTCCATAAAGGCATTGGTGAGGTTCACAGCATTGTGTAGGTTAAGGCATTTCCTGTTAGGGTCTCCACCAGAAGGTACACGCATGTTAACGAACTCTAAGATGTCAGGATGGTCAATATCCAAGTAGGCAGCATAAGAGCCTTTCCTTGTTACCCCTTGGCGGTAGGCGTTCATGTCAGAGTCAACAGTCTTTAGGAAGGGTATGAGGCCAGGGGATATCTGTGATACCGCTCTAACGTCAGACCAATGACCACCAACACCTCCTCCTTTAACGGACAGCCAACGTAGCTCTGCACTATGCTCTATAAGACCTTCTAGAGAGTCAGGCACATAGGTCAGGAAGCAAGATATAGGTAATCCTTTATGGTCTCTACCTTGCTCTGGAGCGTTAGAGAGGATAGGGGAGGAAAACATGAACCAGCCTTTTGAGGCATAGTCATAAATCCTCTGAGCAAGTTTCATGTCCCCACCACAGTAGGCAACTGAAGCTCTCGCAAAAGCTTTCTGTGGGCTGTCCTCAGTACCTTTTTGATAGTACCCGACAAGCAACATCTTAGCTTGCTCAGAAAGCCTCTCATCTCTTGATACGTCTATTTGTATTCCGTTGTATTCTTCAATCTCTCCTTGTCCTTCATACATCCTGTACACCTCCTATAATAAGCCCCTCAAACTCTTCTATAAGGTGGTTGAGGTACTTCCTAGCCTTTAAGAGATCATCTAGTTTATCAAGATCAGTAACCCCCTTGTAAGGCCATCGGGTGACGTACTTTACAATGTTACCTTCGCGATAATCTAACTTATTCGCAACAATGTAGGTCAAAGGATCAATATCTCCTTGGGTGTAATGAGATGGTGAATTTATGCGGTCTTCGGTATCCATAGTTTTACGTCTCCTGTTTTAAAATCAAATTCACCATTCTGTAGAATTCTAGCTAGTCTTGCGTTCTCTACAGCATCGGCATAGGTCTTACCTTTCTTTTCATATGTTGCTAAAACTACCTCCCACATATCGTCTAATTTGGTGAGGCCGTCTAACAACTTTAACGCTGTCTTTATACCAACCGTTGGGCATCCGGGATAATTGTCTGCGCTGTCTCCAACTAACGTCTGGCACATCCAGTTCTTGTGAGCCTGTTCAGGAGAGGTAAAGTGAAGCTCCCCTTTTGCAAAGAGAAAACCAGGGATAGTAAACATATCCTTGTCATCACTCAGCATAATCGTTTCTGTTGGGTGTTTAGTGTGCATTAGACCTAGCAGGTCATCCGCTTCTAGTGTTTTAGTCTCATAGGTCATATAGGATTCTTTCACCTTATTAATGATCGGTCTGAGTCCTATAGGCCTTCGTACAGCAGCTCTATTGGCCTTATAGCTTTCGCTAATAGTCTTCCTGAAGTTTGCTTTAGAATCGCTGAAGCATACCTCTATGGTATCTGCCCCAACCTTATCTCTAACACCATTGCAGTAATCTTGAAAAGCCACATAACCTTCTTGAGCATCCACATGAACAGTCCACAGGTCATCTCCCCAATTGATGGAGGTTTCCAAAGAGGCAGCTATCCTATAGACAACGAGGTCACCATCTACTAGTAGCCTAGTCATCTAGTAACTCCTCTAGTTCTTCAGGGAAGATAGAGGGCATCTCATCATAAAGAATCTTGAAGCACTCGTATGCGACTTGCCTATGCTCCGTCTGAGAACCTTTCTTCATGCGCTCTTGGACATAGTGTAGCCACGACCTTACGGTGCCAGCCATGATTATTGTGGTTGGTGTCATGCCTTCAGGTAGGACTGCTCTAGCAACCTCTAAAGCCACACCTTGATCTATGGCTAACTCATATGCTTTGGCCGCATGGTAGTGAACACCTTTTTGGGTTTCTAGCCATCTACCGTCATTAGCAGTCCCTGCATCATCTATAGAGTTCTGTCTATTGATCGGGTCTTTCAGTCTTGATGATCTGAAGTAGGGATCATCTGGAGCCTTGGCATATCTTTGGCTGTACTCTTGGAATGAGAAGCTTCTGTGCCTGATGATTTGATGGGCAACATCTCTAGTGGTCTTAACCTCAATTTGTACTGAAGCCATTTCAAAAGGAGACCAGTGGTTGTGTTTGATCAAATAAGCAATGAGGTTCTTTGATGTCTCTTTGTTAAATTGATTAGCAGGGTTTGATACTCTGGCCGCGTAGACGATCATCTCTTCTGCGGTAGTGATCCCATGAGGGAATATCTCTGATGATGGTTGTGTGATTCCTATCAATCTTGCTGTATGCATAGCTTCTCCTAAAATAATAAACTAGCCGCTTCAATAGCGGTTTTTTGTGGTACTTGAAACCACTCTCTTTTTTTATTAACTTCCTGTTCAATAACTGCGTGTCTTCCTACCAAATGTCGTAAGGTTCTTTCTGCAAGCTTCAGGTCTTCTTTGGGGACTTCCTTTGACCATATAATTTCTACTGACTTAGTGGGGGATGCTATGTTATAGCAAGCTAACCTGCCAGTCATGTCTGTAGTCCTTCCTATCTTCACATAGCCCACCTCCTTCATATTTACTGCTAAATAAATCAAATTAGTGGGTCTCTTTCCATGAGTTTCCAATATTGTATTCTCCTGTCATATGAGGCATTCCAAAGAAGTCTCCCGACTTCCCTATGCAATCGACAGCTATCCGTCCAACGCGATCAGCTACTGATGGTTTGCATAGAATCTGCAACTCATCGTGAACATATGCGACTTGGGTATACTGTCCCTGTAACCCCTGTTTTTGTAGTTCTTCATTAAATAAAACAACCCAATTTTTAGCTATAACTGCACCACAGCTTTGCAACAACAGGTTGAGTGCCTTGCGAGGTTCTCGGCATGTCAGTACACGACCATCAACCCCACGAATCCATCCTTTTTTTGCAGACTTCTCAACGTTGTCTATGAGTGCTTGTAGTTTCGGAAGTCCTTTCATAAATCTAGCCCTGATCTGCTTACCATCCTTAGTGGACGTACTGCCGATCAAGGACGCCAGTAGGCCATCACCACACCCATACACTAGGGCAAAGATGAAAGTCTTCGCCACAGCCCTTGTAGGCAGTCCTGCAAGCTCTTGGTTAAGGCTGTGAACATCGCCTGTCATGATCGTTTGCTGATAAGCTGCATCCTTCATATAGCGTGATAAACACCGCAGCTCAAGGGAGCTAATGTCAATACCAACCATTTTCAAACCACTTGGTGCGTAGAACAAATCCCTAAACTCTTCCCCGAAAGGAGTACCAGGAGCAGGTATTTGTTGGAGGTTAGGGTTGCTTGCTGTAGTACGTCCTGAGACAGCCCCTAGTGTGTCTACACGGCCATGAATCTTCCCATCCTTAACTAGCTTCAGGTAGCCATAGCGACCCTCCTGTAGCATGCCTAGTCGCTTCTGAAGCATCAAGAACTCGGTAAGCATTTTAGCTTCTTTTAGATCAATACCTTTTAATATTGCTTCATCGACTTTTGGCTTTCCTGTTGCCGTTAACTCAGTAGGCTTCCACCCAAGGCCTTGTAATCTGTCAGCTATCTGATCTCTAGAAGAAGGGTTAAACGGAATCACTTTCGTTTTTGTCTTCATTTCTATTACAGTAGGTGGGAGGGTGTCTTGTAAAGCCTTCTTCAACTCCATCGACCTTGATTTAAGACCACCATAGAGAGCCTCTGCTTTTTCCACGTTGAACGGAAAACCATCTATCTGTTGTTGTGTCATTATTAAAGCGAACTTATGCTCCATAGTGACAGAGCGTTGATCCATTTTAGCAACGTCTAAGTGAGCGCATAGCTTGGTGGTTACTCGCACATCATTCATGCAGTATTCAAGCATCTCTGTTGAGAATTCCTCCCAATCTGTAGACTCGTTAAAGTCTCCTTTGAGCATTCCTAGACGCACACCCCAAGCTTTGAGGGAGTGTGACCCTGTTAGAGTCTTTGGAGTAGGTCTCCACTCCCTAGCTTTCTTAACTTCATGAATCCAAAGGTCACCATATTTGAGCTTGCTCATTAGTAAAGTGTCTATGATATTTACGCTATCGTAAGAAAATCCGTGGAACCTTTTAAGGATGGGTAGGTCGAAACCAACGATGTTATGACCAATCAAGGTATCTGCCTCTTTAAGCCTCGTTAAGGCTTTTTCTAAGTCACCTGGCCCATAACCAATAACCTCAACATTTTCACCATCCCACTCACCAATAGCTATGCAATGTACTTTTGTGGCATCAATACCATCGGTCTCAATATCGATCACTAGTTTAGAAGTCATTAGAAAAATCCCCCATGCTGTCTTCTTTTAAACGTGCGGTAGCTATGTCGTAGTGCAGGTGACAAGCAAAACCTGTCTCCCCCGAATAGCGGTTCTTCAGTACTCGTATTTCTGAGATGTGAGGGGTGTCTCCTTGTTGATCTCTAGCTAGAGATATAAGGCTGTCACTCAGTTGTGCTACAGCCGCTGAACCCCTGACCGCAGATAGGGTTGGTTGCATCCCATCTTCATAGCCTTTATCACCACCACCCATAGGTCTTCGTAAGTGATTAACGAGGATCATGCCACAGCCAATCTCTTGTGTAACCGTTCTTAGTGCTGTCATGGTGTTGTCGATATTCCTCCTTTCATCACCACCAGACTGTCCTGATACCACAATCGATAAGTGGTCAAGGATGATAAAATCGCACTCTTCAGCAACCACCATATACTTGATACGCTCAATTAAATTCTCTGTGTCTGTAGAACCCCAATGGTCATACAGAATTATGTTGTTGTCTTTCACCGTCTCTGCGAAAAACTTAGTTAGCTTCTCGTCTGAGTGGTCACCTAGATGGAGTGGCTCATTCGCCTCAATGGACATAAACCCTAACATGCTTCTGCTTGGTGTTTCTTCCAAAGCGATATAGCCTACCTTTAGGTTTTGACCCATGAGGTGATGGGCAATCTCCCTACATACTTGAGACTTGCCACAGCCTGTGCCAGCCACAATAGTTAATACTTCATTCTTGCGAATGCCGTGGAGAATCTGATTTAGACCCAGCCACGGCAACTCAAAAGAAGCATCCTTGCCATAAGAGAGAATGTCTCCCAACAACTCATTCCCTCTAACGATACCATCAGGACGGAAGGTGTCTGCATTCCATGCGGCCTTCACAAACTCAGCCCCTCTGTTAGCTACCAACATTTCATTGGCATCTTTCAAAGGAAGCTTGCATATCTTTGCCTTACTACCAAACAGGGCAGCACATTCTACTGCTGCTTTCTGTCCGGGTTCATCCATGTCAAAGCAAAGGACAATGCTCTCAAACTTATTTACCCATTCAAAATTACGTTGAAGCGCAGCCTTTGCAGATTGCGATCCGTTTGGTACGGACACAACAGGGAAAGGTTTATGCTCGTTGATTTGAGCGACACTAATTGCATCAAGCTCACCTTCAACAATCGTCAACCTTCTAGGGTTGTCTCCAACATTCCACAGCCATTGGCCATAGAGAGGGGCTTTTTTAGTATCCCCTATCATTTTGAATTTTTTATCTTTCGCTCTGATCTTCGCACATACCCAAGAGCCGTCAACATCATAGTAGTTTGCGACTTGCGTAGAATCCTCCACGTTAACGCCATACTTCCAAATGCGACAACTCTCTTCCGTCAAAGCTCTAGAGGGCAACGCTTGATAGCGCAGTCCTGATAGTTTCGTTTCCATTCCTTCTCCTATATTTTCTTCGGTAACAGTAGTACTCTCTTTTTTGACATATGCATCACAAACAAAACAATGGTAATTATCGGTATATTCCGCATTACCATCTGAGCTTCCGCATTTGTCACATTGAGTGTGCCTTAAAAATTCCCCCACCATGCCTCCACATTAAACGATGGACATTCCTTGCTCGAAAACTTATTGTGGCCTACAACCTCTGCATCAGGATAAAGGGTAACAAGGTCTTGAATATGTGCTTCTAAAGCCTTCCATTGGAGTAGTGTGAAGTCTGCTTTGCCATGCCTTCCACCAATCACACACACGCCATGAGATATGTCGTTCTTACCTCTGACATGCGCTCCAACATCTCCATATCCTCTTCCTTCTTCGATAAGACCATTGCGTTTTATAACAGAGTTATAGCCAATAGTTCGCCAGCCTTTCTCCTTATGCCACTTAGTGATCTCTCTAGCCCCAATATCCATCCCCGGGGGTGTGTCCGAACAATGAATAATTATGTACTTAGTCTCTTTCCTCTTCGCCATCTACCGTCTCCATCCATGATTCTGGTATTGTTTTATCAGCGTACTTAAAGTTGTACTTTTCACACCATTCAGCACAGGTCATCTTGCTGCCTTGAAGTCCTGACGCTGAACGTGTGAAAACAAATCTAATATCTAGGCCAGGGTTTTGATCTCTCACCAATCGCATCTTCCGTTGATCTTCTTGATAAAAATAACCCTTAGTCTCAATCAGCATGCCGTTAACCTCAAAGTCAGGGGTGTATGTTTTCTCCACCACATAGTTCAACTTCTGTTGCTCATAGGCATACTTGATGTCACGCTTCTCTAAATCTTCCGCAACATCTTTTTCTAGACCTGATCTAAAAATCCCAAACCTCTTGCTCTTTCCCCCCAGCGTCCACTGGTGTCTTTTCTTCGGCACTTTTCACCTCTCCTTGGTATCCGTTGTCGTAGCTTTGGAAGTCTCCGCTTCCATTTCCATATTCGACAAGTTTAATGATTTGAATTGAGCGTAGTCTTAGGGATACTGAGCAATTCCCTGACATTTCCCACGGCACCAGCTCAAATCCAATTGCGATTTGTGACCCATTCCCAATCAGCTTGTCACCTATATCAATTGGGGCTGGCCCTCTGTTGGCGTTACCAGTGTCGTAGATAACAATTTTAGGGAAGAATGAATCACCCCCATTTCTAGGCTTCACCTCGTATCGTTGCTTAAACTTAAATACAACCTTACCTGTATCTTCACCGTCTTCATCAAGAACAGGCTCATACGGTTTAGTTGTCTTGAAGTTCTTCTTAGGTGCTTTAGCTTTAGCGACAACCAAAGCTTCTGCAATAGCAGCATCAATTGTTTCCTGAAGTCCTGTAGCTTCTTTTGCTTCTAAAATTAATGAAGCTTTGTAAGATACAGGTTGAAAACGCTCATCAGGTTTGGTTGCCCATACCCACGTTGCTTCACCAACAGGTGTTGTTAGTACTTCTTTAGCCATTTTTAATTCTCCTTCTAGTTGAAAAAATAGTCCGAATCTAGGACTTGGTTTAAATCGAAATTACCTCTCTTAGGCATTTCAGGTGTTGCATCTCCAAATAAGTAGAGTGCTTCTTCATAGACATCTCTCACAATATCGGTCTTTGTGTAGAGGTCTACGAAAGTCTTCTTAATGTTCTTTTTCATCACAGGCATGTCTGCTGCCCTGCACCCATAAGAGTCATGGACAAAGGCCATAGGCATATGTGGGTCGTGCTTCAGATTCTCCTCAACAGTTGCATCTAAGTGCGCTGTATCCATGCTGTGGATGAAGTTTGGGCTTGCCCCCTGACGATTCCTTCGGGTACAGGACTTCTTAGGGTTAGGCTCTGATAAATTCACCTGAACAAATGACCCATCGATGGTAGTTCTGACCCTTTGTGTGGTCATATCTGTGTATCTTTGACTAACCGTAAGGCCATTTGGAGGGGTCCAGGTGAATGGTAGGTTCTCTTTAGCGTATAAAGCCGCTATCTTTTTAATCCATTCCATAAACACAGCTTGTCCTGATAGTCGCTCGTTCATCGCGCCCCAAAGATGACTAGTTAGGAACATACTCATCCGCATGTCCTCTCTAGTAGGCCATTTTGGAGGCTTTCCTTCATCCCTTTGATCAGAAATATACTCGTCAACGTATCTAGTGCAGCTTTGGCGTGTTGAGGAGTAGCTTTTGGTCATAACAGGTCTCTTTGTGAGCTTTCTCACTAGAAATCCTGACTCTAACCATGCTTTACATTTTTCTTTTTCCTCATCACTCTCTTTCAGAAGGTCTTCAACATCATCAGAGAGGTTTTGATAAAGGTCTTGAGGGATTTCTGAGGGTGATAGGTTAGTTGCTTTTGCCCCAACAGGGTCTCTCAGGATAGCACTCATGTGTTGAGTACCGTTTATTGAGCCATCAACAGAACAAATCAAAGCAGATTGAAATCCTCTCCCTATTTTATGGTAATCCGCATACTCAAAAGAGAATTGGAGCATCTCCCACGGTGAATCTGCCTCTCGCCACCCTCTATTTTCGTAGGGATCGGCTGCCCACAGCAGAATATCGCTATGAATAAGCTCTATAGCTAATAATCGCTCTGATAGTTGGATTTTATCTAGACCCCAACAGTTAGCACCATGTAACAACAAGCATTTCTCTTGCTCATCGGTCTCAATCGGAGCAGGTTCTGAAAATTTCAACAGAGACTTGGCTACTTTTGTGCCTTGGTACGTCAAGAATGGGGAAATTGGGTACAACCGGCCCCTGAAATCACGGTTATGTGGAAAATAAATAGTCCTGTTACTAAATCTTTCAGCTAATTGCAGGGTCCGGATGAAGGCAACCTTCTTTGAGATCGATTTAGCGTTTTTATTATGTATCTTTGCGGCTTCCCTGGCCCAGCCTCGCAATTCCTCGCGCTGAGACGGAGTCATATCTGCCTTTTTTATTGTTAGATCGGCAAAAGGAGAGATAGGGACTTCAATTAAGTCTTTTTGAGGCAACCCACCATCACCCCAGCCTGATGCCCAAGCTGTTTGAACAACTTCAAGAACCCTAGTGTCTATGGTGTAGCCTGTTTCTTGGAGTGCGTTGGTCGTTTGATACACTTGTGGCATCTCTTCCCACGAAACATCCTCTAGATAATTCTTTCCTGTTGCCTTGATGAGCGGAATATCATGGTAATTTTCAGATAAATACCCACCACCTGTTAAAGCACTCCACTTTTTTGGTGGATGTACCATTGGCATAAGCACAGGGGATAGGCTTTCACCTACTTCATGAGCTTTTTGTATCCAATCCAAGGTTGCCTGTGTAGCTGAAATACTCCATATTCTCTTTTTATTGCTCGTTGGTACTTTTGTTATCTGCACCAACCCTGTCTTTGAGATGATAACTGAAAGAATTTTAGAGCCGATTAGGTAGCGGTCTCTCTTAGACCAACTATCATGCTCTATGCCATATTTCATTTTAGCCTTGTGGTGGAGAGCCACACGCCTTACGGTTCTATTTGTCGTTCTTTCGGTAACCTCATCCAAGGTCATTTTGAAATCTTGTGGGTGAAGAGCTTTGAACTTACTATATCGAACCTCGTCTTCAATCAAAGAGCCAATGGATACGCACGATGTTCCTAGTGCTGATCTTTTTGAGACAGCGTCAATGATGCTTTTTAAGGCGATACATGCTGCTAGTTTAGGAGACACAAGCTCTAGCTTAGTAGCTATCTTTCCTAGCGTTTTCCCTTTGCCGCCTTTAACTTCTGCAATCCAATCCTCAATCCCTCCACCAACGCTATGGATGCTGTGATTAATAAGAGTGCGACCATAGCCGCTGTTGCTTTCACGATTAGCACCGAGAGAGCTATTAACGCTCTTCCAGTATCGATCAATACCTTGCTGATACCCTTCATGCTCCTGAGCCAATTGCTCTTCATACAAATCCCTCATATACGCCACTCCATAGAAGTAACGCCAATCCAGTTACGAATTCGTAACAATATGCTTCTGCTGTGAAACACGCTTAGAAGCCCTATAAACCATACGATTGAGAGTTTGATACGATAGGGTAAGAGAAACAGATCGGATTTTGAATCCAACGTGTCTACCTGTTTCACCACCCCGGCGTAGTTATAACTGGCTTTTAAACTATTCATAGATTCCATTATACACAAAAATTCCCTCCATAACGCCACTTTTAAATTCAACCGGATGTCAGTCCAGTTGCCTTGCGTAGTCGTGATAATTCGATGTACTCAAGTAAGCGTACCGCATTGTCACACTAATATCTGAGTGATTGGCCATCCTGCTTATAGCTTCAATCGGAGTGCCTTTCTGCACATGCCATGAGCAAAAGCAATGCCTCAAATCATGCCACCTCATCTCAATACCTTCGATCACACACACTTTCTTGAATAGGTATGTGAGTTTGTGCTTATTAAAGGCGAATATCTTACCTGGCCTCTCTAATTCTTTTAAGCGTCTCTCCACTACCACTACAACTCTCTTAGGCATTGGGGCGCGGTGTAGCTTTCCATTCTTAGTGGTGACGATAACAAGCTCTTTACTATCAGAATCTACAAAATTCTCTGACCAATCAGGAGACTCACTCACCAATCCTAAAAGCTCTCCCTGTCTGAGTCCCGTTCTACAAGCGATAACAATGGCATCAGCAATATCGTAATAACCAAGCATCTCCGCCCTAAGGATCAAGCGATCAATGTCTTCTTCAGGCACAAATCGAGGTCTAGTGCTTGTGTCACTCAAACGATCTAATGAAGGGAGGTTTTGGATAGCACCTAATTTAATAGCATGCTTCAACGCCATACTCAAAGCAGATATCTTCTTGTTGATCGTACTGTTGCTGTTGGTTGTCGCTAGATGATCTTTAAAGTTCTCAACGTCATCTGTAGTGACCGCAGCAACAGCCATATCCTTACCAAAAAACTCCATACAACTTTCAGCATTCACCAATGATGATTTCTCGCACGGCTTACCTTTCCATTTAGCTTTCCATACCTTATCAAAAGCTATCTTCAGAGTCATCGTGCCTTTAGATGTCCTACCTTCAACAACGGCAACGCCTCTTTTGACGTTTAGCTTCGTTTCAAGCTCCCAAGCTTCAGCTTCGATTTTAGCAGAGAAGTTCTTTCGATATCTTTTCCCACCCGGACCTGTCACATAAGCTTGCCATGAGCTTCCCACCATACGCACACTCACGCTATCATCTCCGTAAGCCTATCTCTAAGCTTCCTACCTTTGGTGGTCAACTCAACTATCTTCTTGATTCTGCACATCGGGTCTTCGTAAGCCGTCACTAAGCCTAGGCCAGGCCGTAGAGACCTGACATGCCCTTGGTTCAATATAGTTACATTTCTAGAGGCTGTCGCTGTTGTTGACCCTAGCATCTCACCAATGGTGTTAACATTTAAACCCTGCTCATCATCCTTCTCTGTCAAAGCTATATAGAAGAAGGTTAACAGGGTTTGAACCTCCAACCCCTGATGCCCTCCTATATCTTTGAAAGTTTCTAAAATATTAATAAGGGTCTTCAGCCCTTTTCTTGTCTCGCTGTCCACATTTAATCTCCTTCTCTATTGATAACAAAACTGAAAAGCCTAGCCAAAAAACATAATAGTCTTTTGACGTTACTGTTTCATCCTCCCATACGCTTGGTAGTATATCTCTAAAGCGTACAAACTCCACTATAATACTGCCACAACCTTCCTTGTTCAAATACATTATACCCTCTGTGTTATTGCAAAATATCTCTTATTATCAATGCCGGGTAGACAAAGAGAAATGCCAATGCTCCCACCCACCCTAGTAAATCAACTATCAGCTTCACGTTCAATCCCTCCTTTTAAGAGCTTCAACATGTTAGCTAAAGTTTCTTCTGCCGTCCATAGCCATGACGATTTCTCCACGTTATACACATAGTTGGCACACTTAGCTTCAACTATCTCCTTCAACCTTTCAGGCGGTATCTCAAATCGCAAATCAAACTCACCATCGAGGTAGGGTCTTTGTGCATAGGAGCAATACCCCTTACCATTAAGCTTGAATACCCAACCATCCATCAGGTCTATCGATGTCCCAAAGGAAGGGGCAACTCTTTTTGCTACCCACATCCCTCGTTTCTCATCATATTCATTCACAACAGGTGAGGACTCATTCATCTCATCAACAATTGCCCTTAATTCTTTCCGTAAATCACGGTAGGGTTTGGAATAGAAATAACTCTTTACCGTCATTTGAACCCCTTTATCAAGTGTTCGATAACTTTAACCGTGAATGAGTTCCCAATCATCTTGTACGCTCTCGTTTTAGAGACGCTATCGCAATAACCATCAGGATATGTTTGCAATCTCAGGCATTCAGTTACTGTGAGTTTTCTATAGTACATGTCATCCTTTACAACGTTGTTATCTTTCTCAACAGTCGTTAGAGCATTAGTCTTACCACCATCACGAATCTCTAACCGCTGTTCTGTCTTACCCGAATTACCTGAAACATACCTTCCCCTCCAAGCACCACAGGAGATTTTAGGTTCTCGGTTGCCACCTGTCATTGCGTTAACAGTTGGAGACTTGCCTGATTTGTCATATATTCTTTTCAGAGACTCATGCCCATTGATGTCGTTAGCATCAGCAACATGTTTACATAAAGCTGTTGGAGAAGGGGTGACACCTCGTTTGGTTGCCGTCCCGATCATGGTTCTTTGTTTGCGCTCAATCGAATTCCAAGCTACCGCCCCTGCATATGAAGCTGTGAGGGCAAATGATTTGTCTTGCTGCGTTGTCATCTCATCGGTTGCAAAGGCATCATTGTCTAAAATATCAGCCAACACCAACCCCGCATCTTCGGGCAATCCCTGCTGCGGTATGTTAGTCCAATAAAGGCGTTGTCTATTCTGAGCCGATACTAGTGCCGAATTTATAGCTATAGGCTGAACACCCAAAGTTTCTGAGATAATGTCTTGAGCAAATTGAGCCATTTTTACGTTCTCCAACAGAAATTTACAATTTGGATTTATCTCTATAGCCTCCTTAACGATCCTTGCATATTCCCAAAATAACTTAGACCTTGGGTCATCAAAATTAGTAGCTGATCCTGACGCTCTTGAGAAGCCTTGGCAGGGAGAGCCACCAACTATCAGGTCAAGAGGAGGGAGGTGTTTAGCAGATAGGCGTGTCATATCTCCAACATGCTTCACTTCAGGATGCCTGGCCATCACAACTTCTATCGGATACGGATCAATTTCGCTCGCGTAACCAATAAAAGGAATATCTTGGTTTTTTAACGCTTGCCAAAATCCCCCCATACCATCACACAGCGATAGGGCGTTGATGGGTCTTCTTCTAGTTTTTACAGCATCCCACAGACGTAGGTCTATCGGTTTTCCTGTTGATACAACAACTTCTTTATCTTCTCTATACATTTAATGTCTCCGTTGATCTTCTTCTTTATTTTTTATGAATCTTAGCGTGACGTATTCAGCAAACTCTTCAGAGTGGATGTCTAAAAATGCTTCGATGATTTCGCCCATATTTGCTAGATAATATTTTAAAAACTCTGATTCCTCTTCTTTACTTTTTTTCATTAAGCACCCTCACTTGAGAATTGTCGTACATGACAGCAAATCGGGTCTTCTCTCCCATTCTGAGTTTTAGCCAATCCGAGTACTCGACAGCTTCAGGTTTGGTTAAGAATCTGAAGGCTGAAACCCACTCTCCCTCATGAAAAGTTTGGATCAACCAACACTTGATTTTCACGTTATTGATCATCGTGGATCACCCCCAATCCTCAGAGAGTATGTCATCAACTCTTGAGCCGTTTCATAAGGAACTTCAATTTGCGTAACACCTTCTTTATCTTTGAGTTGATACATCATCACTCCCTCACTATCAGAAGAACTATCAGAGTTTTTCCTGAATAGAGTCCCACGCCAATCTAGAGCCTCTCCTAAAATATAGGCTCTAGTTTTTTCATTAACGCCCCAAGACGTATGCACATGTGCTGAAAATTCATGTGCTAGTCTTGATGCTTTTTTACTAACTTCCATATTTCTCCTTCCATAGTTTTGTTATTTTTTCTACATAAAAGCTAAACGTGTTGATGTTTCTACAAGGTAATAATGTGTACTGTTGCAATCGGGACAATAAACTGCTCTCTCCTCCGAATTATCGTTAGGGTTTTCTACATGATCAGTCCCCTCATAACCACAGCACATACACTCGGATAATCTCCCGTGCATATCCTCAATTAACTCCCACTCTGAACTTGTCATATTAATCTCCTTCTGTATTTAATTAACTAACGTAACAACTAGCCACGACCACCATAATTGGTGCGGTCATTTTCTTCTGCTAATTCTGCCTCTTTATCTGAGCCATATTGAAGGCATTCGGCACACCGTATGATGTATGTTTCATCGTCTTCAGGGTCTTCTGAGTGAAAGTCTTGATCGTCATATTCAGGGTTTATGACATACCCCTTGTCTTCACATTTAGGGCAATAATTAGGGCAATGCACATTGGCTTCAAAGTGATCTGACAAGTCTTTTAATGACAGGTTGTAGTATTGGTTCGGGTCTACGATGAAACGACCGCATTCAGAGCGATAAGGATTCAAGATTTCAAAATCCTCATGCACGATATGGGTGTTACCTTTCTTGAATTTCAACATATCTTTGGCGTATGCAAGAGCATGTTGGACAGCATCATCGGGTGTATCTTTCATTTCATCTTCTGCGACAGCCTCAAGTACTTCAACTATATATTTTAAACTCATAACTCATGCCTCCACTCATTTTTTAAATACATGACAGACTTAACAAATTTCTCATGTGTTTCATCGCTGATACCTTCAATCGGATCACCAACAATTTCACACATAACAGACCACCAAAGCGAGAGAAGGGCATCCAACGAATAGACCCAAACCTCCCTCGGAATCCAACTATCTGCTATCGTTACCTTCCTGAAAAGCAAGGTAGCATTTGCCATAGCAACATTATGTATTGCTTTGATTTGTGATTGAGACCCACCATCAGCATCCTTCTTGACGGCTCGGAAACCTTCAATAAGGCTATCGTGAATATCGAATACTGCTTGTCTTTCATTCATGATTTCACCTCTTTTTTAGGTAAGTAAATAAACCAACCTTCTCCTGTACTCCATGAGGAGACATGGAAACCATCAAGATAATACAGGGTTATAGTTTCTCCATCACTACGCCTTACAGCCTTTGACAATTCACCTAAACTGCTAAACCATTGCACCGTCATGACCTCAAATTTCTTTTTGGTTATTTTATATCTCAGAAGAGGTTCTGACCTTTTCAACAATGCTTCTACTCTCTCTTGTTCTGCTTTAAACGCTTCTAAGTCCATCGTTATTCTCCTTCTCAATTTTAGAAATTACTTTCTTCTCACATTTAGTAGGGCAATAAGTAATGCCCCACAACACTCGCTTACACCTTGCTCTTCTTAATACTCTTAACATTTGCTTGCTCATTGTGTCTCTCTCCCTCTCACTATCAGAACACTATCAGAAAGTTTAAAAAATCCTCTTAACCTTACCGTAAAAGATACGACAAGGTAAAGAGATATTTTTAAAATTACTCAGTATTTAATAGCCAATTCAAAGTGAGGATTAAAGCGAGATATTTTATTAGTGTCGACTAGTAAGTTTTCAAAAGCTTGTTGATTAAAGAAAAAAGAATTCTCTTTATTTTCTATCGCTAGTCGCTCCACTTTGTTGGTCGCTTTACTTGAAAGAAAACCTATCTCTCCTTTAGTTGCTACTGTTCTGTCGTCATGCTTGTCGTAATCGATAATACCTAATAATTCATTTTGTAAAGGAGTCCAATTGTCCGTTGATCGGTTTGCGGTATTGACGGCAATTGATACATTACGACCTTTTAGAATTTGTTGTACTGTCTCTTTATATAATTCGGGAGTCTCATTTGAACCGCTATAAATTCGGGAGATATTATCAAAGCCTCTTTTGGTGTCAATATTAAAATACTTTTCTTCTTTTGTGTATTCGTTGAAATCGATAAAGAAGAAGGCACTATATATTAATTTAAAAATCAAACCGTAATAATCTGATGTACCATTGAGACGGATTAAAACCTTGTCTCCATGAGTTAAGTATAGTCTTGCTATTTGTACCATTATCCGAGACATGAAAAAGAGAGGTCTTAATTTAAAAATAACCGTTCTTCTTCTTTTGGCTAGTTGTTGTTGAGGCATTCTAAAGAGACCACCATGAGCGAGGCAATTTAAAAAGCATCCATTCTCTTTAGGGCATAGAGATTGCTTTAATACTTCATTGTGAGGATTGAGGAATAATCCTTTTTGTACTCTACCTGCAATTTTTAAAGTTTTGTCTGTCTTTGTTGTATCGCTTAAAAAGTAAGCGGTATTTTTTATACTATTAATGTATGACAATTCACTTTTAATGGTGTCTACCATCTCTTCAGAGGTAAAAATTTTGGTGTTTATTTCTTCCTCTAAAATTGGCGTGAATTTATAGCTATTATATTTCTTTATAATTTCTTTGCAGATCTCTTGATTTGTTGGTGTTCTTTCTGTTCTTGTTAAATTTGATAACATTTTAATCTCCTTCTATATGGTAATAATAACTTGGGCGTAACTGTCAAACTTGACAAATCTTTTGAATCAGTAAAAAAAGATAATAAAAGAGTGGTAGTCCTATGCATAAAAAGCCAATGTAAAAAAACAACAATATTAAATTATCCATTGCTAATACTCCTTTTTGTTGGTGGTGAGCGTTAAGTGTAGCATATTTTTGCATTGGATTACAAGTCTAATGAAAAAAAAAGGCATAGATAAAGAGAGAAAAACAAAAAGAGAACGGATAGAGAACAGACCATAGCAGCCTAAAACCTTATAAAACAGAGCAAATGAGATACCTAATCGCCTATAATCCCTTATAAATCAATAAGATAGCACGATCAATGGCGTAAAGAATGGAATAAAGAACAAGGAGAACGAATGGAGAACAGGCCTATGGGGAGTCCTGGACTTTCTAATATCTAGATACCATTTCACATTTTTCCTAAAAAATCTTTAAGCCCCTACGCCACTCCACGCCATTCCTACGCCACCTATTGTCCATCCACAACTATTTCACACCCTCCACAGAGCTACAATAAGACCTAAATATAGGTCTTTTATCAGAACACCCCACAAGGCAACAGCCCTATAGCACCTGCTATGAAGCCTACAACGAACACTAGAATGTACTCTTTTAATTTTGGTTTGTTATCTTCCATGATTCTTCCTTTTTAAACGCTCTATAGACTCTATAAGACTTTTCAAGACTTTTATAATAAAAACTCCATAAGACTTTTGAAAGCTTTTATAGAGTCT
>ENA-OSET01001947-OSET01001947.1-sediment-metagenome-genome-assembly--contig:-NODE-1947-length-20663-cov-14.409599_pt1 | contig 20663 bp, 14 predicted proteins | sample MGYA00237882_ERZ534229 | MGnify/ENA primary metagenome ERZ534229 (study PRJEB26408, sample SAMN06266212) | sediment metagenome | isolation source: Hudson Canyon methane seep mesocosm | place... | reverse complement strand
CCTCACCAAGCTCTTCCCATTCTTGGATAGGTTCAATAAATGCTCCTCGCAATGTTTTTACTGTATCAATAAAGAGAGTATATTCATCCGTATTCTTTTCTTTAATATACTCTTCAATTTCAATAGGGAAATTTCTAATTGCTACTGCCCCAAGGTGTATAGAAGAACCAGAACCAAACAAAAAACTTACATTATCCAATTCTAGATAATTTTTTAACAGTAATCTTATACGCTCTATGGTTTTTTCATGATTTCCATCATTACTCATCCATTCTTTTAACTTATCTACATTACCAATAAATACACTATTTTTTTCTGTATCGAAAGCATCCATTATGAAATTACCTTATTGATAAAACTTACGTATTACATAAAGTCAAAACCCTATAAATCACCAACCACCACGCAACAATTTAATCCGTTCTTCCGCATCAAAAACCTTACTACAACTTTCCCAGTCTATATCTGATATATAACTATACCTTTCATCAAACGGATGCTGTTTAGGGATGCTGCGTATCTTACGAAGCGCTTCTTCTTTATTGTCTTGAGCAATATCGACCCACGCATCTTCTAAGACATCTGGAACCTGCCCGAACAAGTCAAAAATGTCTTCTAATCGTTCTGATAACAATTCATGTACTCGGTCTTCAACTGATCCTCGGTATCGCATGTTATAAAGCAATACCTCATCTCTGATTTGACCAATCCGTTGAATACGCCCTTTTCTTTGTTCTAGTCGCGTGGGATTCCATGGTAAATCCAGATTTATTAGCGTACCTAAACGCTGTAAATTTAAACCCTCACTTGCTGCATCTGTCCCTAGTATTAAACGTAATTCTCCGTCCCTTACCTGCCGTTTAATTTCATCCCTTGCTAAACGTTTAAATTGACCATTTTTTATACAGGTACAATTAACTGTTTTATTTTCAATTGGTTATGCTTGTCAATATCAGGTGTTATATTTTTTAATATCTTTTTTGGCAAAAATAAAGTGTTTAAGATTAGTGTGAATAAGTATCTTATTACCTTGCAATTTAAATATATTGTGACAGAGCAATAAAGTGGTTATTTACGTGAACAGCCCTTACGACAGCGCCATATTTTGTAGGGTCGAATTTATTCGTACCTATTGCTTCTAATATTTGGTGAAGGCGTAGTCCTAAAATAAGTAATCAAACGAAAACCCAATAAAGCAATGATTATTGCAGCATATAACAAGGGTTCACTTAAGTCAGATTTTACTAACCATAAGTAATGGACGACCGCTGATATCCCGGCAATATAAACGAGTTTATGTAATTTTCTCCAATGCTTGCCTAAACGCTTCTGCATGGATTTAGTAGAAGTAAGAGTTAATACGGTTAGTAGCATATAGGTAAAAAGCCCGACTAGAATATAGGGGCTTTGCGGGACTTCATCAATAAAGGTATCCCATGAAAATGATAAATCTAAGCTGATATAAACAAGGAAATGTAAGCTGGCATAAAAAAATGAAAACAAACCCATCATGCGCCGAAAGCGAATTGGCCAGCTATACTTTATAATTTTTTTTAGAGGAGTTAATGCGAGACTGATACAGAGGAAACGTAAAGCCCAATCACCTAAATAAAAGTGTAATGCTTCAATAGGATTGGGCCCTAATTGATTTGAAATGCTTGCTTTAATAATTAAAGCAAAGGGCATAAGGCTTACTAAAAATACAATAATTTTTATTAATGCCCAGTAGCTTTTAGAGAGTTTCATTAGAAGTGTTTTTTAAGGTCCATGCCCTTATAGAGTGATGCGACCTGTTCAGCGTAGCCATTAAATAATTCAGTTTTACGTTTAGGGGTAAAAATACTCGCACCTAAAACACGCTCCCTACTTTGACTCCACCTAGGGTGTGCAACGTCAGGGTTAACGTTGGCATAAAAGCCATATTCGCCTGCTGCCATTTTGTTCCATGCGGTTGCAGGCATCGTTTCACTAAAACGAATTTTTACAATCGCTTTAATGCTTTTAAACCCATACTTCCACGGAACGACTAAACGTAGTGGAGCACCATTTTGCTTGGGTAAGTCTTGATCGTACATACCAGTCGCCATAAAAGCTAAAGGATGCATTGCTTCATCAATTCGCAAGGCTTCAACATAAGGCCAATCTAAAGATTTTCCTCGCTGACCAATCATTACTTCTGGGTTATGGAGAGTTGTAAATTCAACAAATTTAGCTTTTGATGTAGGTTTAAATTGTTGCAACATAGCAGCTAATGGAAAGCCAATCCAAGGTACAACCATCGACCAGGCTTCTACACAGCGAAACCGGTAGACTCTTTCTTCAAGAGGGTTGTTTTTTAATATATCTTCTAAATTAAATGTCCCTGTTTTTTCTGCTTCACCTTCAACTAAAACGCTCCATGGATTAATAGATAAGGGTTGCGCTAAGACGGTCGAGTCGGTTTTATTAGTAGTGAACTCGTAATAATTGGTGTAATTAGAGACATCAGAAAAACTAGTTGGTTTTAATAGTGAGGAATGTGCGCCGGATGGAATGTCAGTATATTTCTTTTTTTGAGCGCTTACTGTGCTTGGAAGCATTGATGCGATTGAAATACCAGCAGCGGCTTTAATAATTTTTCGGCGGTTCAGAAAAATACTTTTATCGGTAATCTCATGGCTTAACTGTGTGTAGTTTTGCTTTTTGGACATATTCATTGTCTCCTTTAATGGCTAAGCTGTTTTGCTAAAGTAATGGTAATTGTTTATGAGTTGAGGTGCTTGTACTAATAAATCAAATGTAGCTCGCATGAAGTTTACGAAATGCGGGGAATAGGTGGCACGCTTCCCAGTATTCCAGAAGCTACCAAGAGATTTAGTCATTGGCTGAAAGTTATACATAATCAGGGAGAACGCTGCAAGATCATGATGACAATTAGACTTAATTGTAAGGCAATGGCTAAAATAAAAAATATTTTCTCTAACTTAGTGGCAAGCATTTTTCTTTTTTTCATGGTGAGAATGTTGATGAAGAATAACTGTGTCATATAGCCTATTAAACACAGGTTATATGACACAGTTACGAAGTGCTGGGCAAAGGTGAGTAAATGTAATAAATAGCCTTAGAGCTTGAAATTAAAAGGGGCGGGAAAAAAGTAGGGTATTAAAAAGAGGAACACAATGCTCTTAAATAAGAATGTAGCAGAGATTATGCCAAGGGAACTATTGACTACCACTAATCAAATTAGGCGTGATATAAACGGAAGGGTTTTGTTTAAAGGAAAGTGTAGTGGAGATAATCTAGAGTGAACACTGATATGAGGAATGCTTAAAATAAAAAGCCCAAGAAAATAAAATTTACTTGGGCTTTTTTTGTCGTCGTTCTGAAATATTTTACCGAGAATCTAGGCAAGAATAAGTGTAAGTATTCAGAGCCCCCTAGTTTATATTCTCAAGCTGCTAGTCAGGTAGCTCCCTCTCCTGCTGGAGAGGGCTGGGGTGAGGAGAATAAAATTAAGACTTTTCTTATTCCCCCTCATCCAACCTTCTCCCGCTGGAGAAGGCTTTCGCCGAGAGATAAAGTGAGTATTCTCTGAATACTTACGAATAAGTAGCTTTAACCCTATTTAAAATTTTTCAAAATCATTAAAATCAATATCATTTTGAGTTGCAGCTGAAACAGTTGGTTTAGCTGTAGGGGCTGTTTTTTGTGCACTAGCTGTTGCTTTTCTATTTGTATTAGTTGGTTTTTTAGAGGTCGTTTTTTTAGGTTTATTAGCCGTAGATACACTTCTTGGTTGATCTATATCGACTTTAAAAAATGCGACAGTTTGTTGAAGCTGTGCAGCTTGGCCGCTCATCTCTTCAGCTGTTGCGGCAAGTTGTTCTGAACCTGATGCATTTTGCTGAGTTGCTGAATCTAATTGACCCATTGCATCACTAATTTGATTAATACCCTGTGCTTGCTCTTCTGATGAGGCGGTAATCTCTTCGACTAAGTCCGCAGTTTTTTGGATATTAGGAACGACTGCCCCTAATAATTTACCTGCCTCTTCAGCAATATGGACACTGTTGGTTGCAAGCTCATTAATTTCCTCAGCGGTGACTCGGCTATTTTCTGCTAATTTACGAACCTCAGCAGCAACAACGGTAAAGCCTTTACCATGGTCACCTGCACGTGCAGCTTCAATAGCCGCATTGAGTGAGAGTAGGTTAGTTTTATAAGCAATATCTTCAATTAAGCCTACTTTTTTAGCTATTTCACGCATTGCATCAACAGTTTTTGTGACGGCTTGGCCACCCGTTTCAGCATCTTTAGACGATAGGTTTGCTAGATCATTAGTGACTTTTGCATTTTCAGTGTTCTGTTGCACTGATGAATTAAGTTCTTCTACTGATGACGTTGTTTCTTCAACACCTGATGCTTGTTCAACTGCTGACTGACTAATAGATTGTGCTGTTGCACTAATTTCTTGCGAGGCACTTGCGAGGCCATCCGCGTTAGAACGAACCTCACTGACAACATTACCGACCTGATTACGCATTTCAATCAAAGCATTTGCAAGTTGGCCAATTTCATCTTTTTGGTCTATATCTAACGCAGCTGTTAAATCACCCTCAGCGAGTTGCTCAGCAAAAACTACGCCTTTGATAATGGGTTTTGTAATAAGCGATGCTAGAAACATGGCGATCATAATTCCTAGAACAATGGCAATAATAATAGTGGTTAAAATGATGTCGTTTGCTTCAGTAACCAGTTGCTCAGCATTATTACGTGCAACAACTAATTGTTGGTAACCAGAATTTTCAGCATCTTGAGCCTGCTTAATAACTGAGTCGCCTAAAAATTGCATGTCTTGTAAAATATTTTTTAGTTTGTCATCATTACTGATCCATTTTTTAGCGGACTTCTGGTATTCCTGTGTTGCCGACCTTGCTTCTGTAATGAGTGCTAGCTCTGCCGGTTCATTGGTAATCGCTTGCAATGTGTCATATAAACTCATGAGGTCAGTTAACAAGCCTTGCATCTGGTTCCATGCAACACGGTTTTTATAATTAACTTCTTCTTTTTCAGCGCGCATGATTTTTAATGCATTTTCATAGATATTGGTAGTAACAATATACCGCTGAACGTAGGCGTCTAATCGTTTTGCACTTGCCCCATTTTTCATAGCTTTTGTATAGGCAGCAACTTGCATTGTTAAAAAGGTATCCGCGGCATTACCCACGATATTGCCTTTTTCTACCATTTCAGCAACCATCAATTTATTGTTTTTTAATGCGGCAACCCCTTCGCGGTACTTATCTGCATATTTAGAGGTTTCCTTACGGGCAACATTAGACTGCTCTAATAAGGAGGTGTTGTTATGTTTAGTGGCTAATTCATCTACTTTATCTAAATACCCAAATAATTCTTTTACGTTATCCTCAGCTTTTTGGTGGGTTTCATTTTTTTCAAAAAGAAGGTAATTCTTTTCTTCCATAATGGTTGAAAGTGCCATCCGTTCAACACCTGTCGCATATTCGACAGCCTTCGCATTATTATCTGTGATACCAAATAAAGCACTGGATATATTGCCAATATAAAGCTGTGATAAACCCCCAAACGCAACCGTTATTAAGACTAATAACATCGCTCCGGAGAGGATCTTGGTTTTGACTTTTAAATCATTGATGCTCATTTTAATGTCCTTTTTAAGGTGGAATTTATTGTAATTCGGTTTGAGCTTCAATATTTTGAGAACTTATAACATTATTTAATTGAGAGAGTTCATCAATGGAGAGTACTCGGTTTAAAGCGAGTAAAATAATAAAATCATCACCGACACGGCCCATGGCTTGAATAAATTCAGTACGAATATCAGCACCAAAATCGGGAGCGGGTTGAATATTAGCTGCCGGAATTTCTAAAATTTCATTAACTTGATCCACTAACATACCAATAATTTGAGCTTCATCGTGGACTTCTACTTCTACCAGCACAATACTACTGCGCTTAGTGAGCTCACTGACTTGTTTGCCTAATCTTGAGGATAAGTCGATAACGGGAACAACATTACCACGTAGATTAATGACACCTTTAATAAAAGTAGGTGTCATGGGAACTCTTGTAATATTATTAATTTCAATGATTTCTTTTACATCTAAAATACCAATAGCAAACTTTTCATGACTGACTAGAAAGGTAAGGTACTGTTGGAGTTGGTCATCTGATACTGCTAAGTCAGATTGGCTGGTACTTACTAAATTACTCATGTTCTTATCTCCCTAAGAGCAATAGTCTGTTTTTGCTTGGAAGCATAATCTTTAATGAATTTCATCTTGGATTACCTTTCTAACTTGAAAAAAGCGATGACTTGTTGCAGTTGTTCTGCTTGCCCACTTAATTCTTCCGAGGTAGCGGCTAACTCTTCTGATGAAGCTGCATTTTGTTGAGTTGCTTTATCTAGCTGTAACATAGATTCATTAATTTGCCCGATACCGCCGGATTGTTCATCAGAAGCGGCGCTAATTTCCTGTACTAAATCAGCTGTTTTTTGAATACTAGGGACGACATTGGTAATTAAATCACCGGCCTTTTCAGCAATAGATACACTATTAGTGGCAAGCTCATTAATTTCTTCAGCGGTCACTCGACTACTTTCTGCTAATTTACGAACTTCGGCAGCCACCACAGCAAAGCCTTTGCCATGCTCTCCAGCAGAAGCCGCTTCAATAGCGGCATTAAGAGATAATAAATTAGTCTTGTAGGCAATATCTTCAATCAAGCTAATTTTCTTCGCGATGTGCTTCATGGCATCAACAGTTTCCGTGACTGCACTTCCACCCTGCTCAGCCTCTTGGGCAGATTTACTGGCCATTTTTTCAGTCACTTGAGCATTTTCAGCATTCTGATGTACTGAAGCATTAAGTTGTTCAACGGCACTTGTGGTTTCTTCAACGCCTGATGCTTGCTCTGTAGCACCTTGACTGATGCTTTGTGCGGTAGCGCTAACTTCTTGAGAGGCACTAGCCAAGTTATCGGCACCACTACGGACAGTCTCGACAATCTGGCGCATTTTAATGATGTAGTCACCAATAGCTGATTGTAATTGGCCAATTTCATCTTGAGCATTGGTATCAACGGTGACGGTTAAGTCACCTTCAGATAAGGCTTTAGTAATATCAACCGCTTCGGTAATGGGCTTAGTAATACTACGAGCAAAGAGGTAGGCAACGATAATGATAATGAAAACAAAAGCTATTGTTATGATAGCTATAGCCTTAATTAAATCCTGAACGGGTTGCATGACTTCAGCTTCATCGATTTCTGCAATCACAGCCCAAGTCGTATCGCCAACAGTTAAGGGTTGGTAGGCAGATAAAACAGGGTTTCCGTTGTAGTCAATAATAATGCGTGCGTCAGTTTTTTTATTGAGCGCTTCATTAGCTGCTTCAGTATCAACGCCATTTTTGGCTACAGTGCCTGCAAAAGAAGCATTAATATTATGGCCTTTAGGGTCTAGAAATGAGTCTGAACGCATTCGCTTGTCACTACCCACTAAATAAGTTTCTCCTGTTTTCCCCATGCCTTCGCGTTGCTGCATGATGCCATTAATAGCTTCTGTTGATAGTTGAAGAGCAACCACCATTTTTACATTACCCGCATTAATGATGGGGATCGCAGCAAAAGCTGCGGGGTCATCATTGCTTGGAGCATAAGGTGCAAAATCAGCTATTGCAAACTGACGTGTATTTGTAACCTTTCTAGTGAGCTTGCCCAAGTTACTGCTACTGTATTTACCGTTAAGCATATTAGTCTGGTAATCTGACTCTTTAGCGGCGGTATAAAATACATAGCCATTTTTATCGATTAAAAATAAATCATAATAACCATAGGTTTTCATAAAGCGAGTAAAAAAAGCATCTTGTTCAGCGCTAATAATATCTTTTTGGGTAACATCAATGTTGGCAAACATTGATTGTACGGTGGTGCTTAGTATCTTACTGTCATCTTCAAATTTTTTAACTAAGTCGCCGACTTGTTTGCCTTTAACGCTACGTAAAGCCGTAAGCTGAGAGAAAGCAGAATTGACTAGAGCTTCACTCGCTTTATTCGCCGCCCAGTAACTGACACTGCCTAAAGGAATAAGACTGATAAGCAAAACTAGGCCTATCATCTTGGGTTGCATTTTTATATTATTTAAGTTCATTTGTTTATCCTGGCTGGAGTATTAAAATTAATGTAGTGTGCTGCTAAGGTGTGAGCTTCGGCCTTTTGTTGCTGTTTGTATTAACCCTTGTACATCTAAAATAAGAGCAACATTACCATCACCTAATACTGTTGCGCCGGTGATCCCTTTTAATTCAGAAAAAATATGGCCTAAAGGTTTTATGACTGTTTGGTGTTCACCGTGTAACTCATCCACAACAAAGCCCGCTTTAGCTTGTCCAAAACGGACGACCACTAAACTTTCGCGCTTTTTTTCACCTCTTTTTTTGGACTTATTAAAATAATCACCTAAGCGTATATAAGGCATGGCTTCACCACGTAAATTGACATAATGTTGAATTTCATCAATTTCCCATTCATTTGCATCCATTTCGACACATTCTTCAATCATGCTTAATGGAATAATGTAACGCTCTTTTTCCGTTTCGACCATAAAGCCATCAATAATCGCAAGAGTTAATGGTAAGTGGATCGTGATAGTAGTCCCAACACCCATTTCACTATTGATATTAACTGAGCCACGTAATGCTTCAATATTTCTTCTAACAACATCCATGCCTACACCTCGACCAGACAAATTACTCGCCTGATCTTTAGTGCTTAATCCCGCCTCAAAAATTAGATTATAAATCTCTTGTTGTGACAAACCGTGCTCTTCAGGGACTAAGCCATTGGCAATTGCTTTGGCTAATATTTTTTCTGAATCTAAACCACCACCATTGTCAACAATTTGAATCACTATATGCCCTGAATCGTGATATGCCTTTAATTCGATTGTCCCTTGTTCTGGCTTGCCCACAGCTAAGCGTTGTTCAGGTGTTTCTATGCCATGATCTAAAGAATTGCGAATAAGGTGTGTGAGTGGGTCATTAATTTTTTCAACGACCGTTTTATCGAGCTCAGTTTCTCCACCTGTAATCGTTAATTCAATATTTTTGTTTAGCTCTTTGCTTACATCTCTAACGACGCGGCGAAAGCGAGAAAAAGTCTCTCCTATAGGAACCATGCGCAATTCTAAGGCTGTATCTCTAATATCACTGACTAATGAAGTCATGCTTTCAGCGACTTCTTCTACATCACTTAAGCCATGGCGTTCAACCATAAGGTTCATAGCCGCACCAGAAATAACTAGTTCACCGACTAAGTTGATAAGCTGGCCTAGTTTGACAGAATCAACACGGATATAACTAGCCTCGGAGGCTATCTTTTGTTTGGTTTGCTCTTGCTTTTTTAAGGCTTGATCGATAACAGGTTGTTGCACTACTTGTTGTGCAACTAAAATCTCACCTAAGGGTTTAACTTCAGCGTCTGCATCATCCGTTGAATTTTCTGATATACCAGATTGGTTCGTGAGCGCTTTATTAATGTCTGAAGGGGTTATGGCTCCGACTTGAATTAACATTTCTCCTAAACGCTCATCCTGAGAGTCTGGTAGGGCGTCAAGTAGGTCTAAATAGTTTTGTACATGTGAATTTGGAGAGAGTATTTTAATGTCACAATCATCTGAGGCGAATTCAAAAACATCCTCAATGGTTTGTTTGTCTGCATCACTTTTAAAAATAATTTTAAAATGTAAATAACAGCTCTCAGGGTCCATATCTTCACCGCTAGGCATATTCTCAGACGAGGTAAGGATTTGCTCTATATCGCCCAGTGTTTTTAAATAGCGGATAAATGAAAGCGGGTCCATGCCGTTACGTAAAGCATCGGCCTCAAATTCAAGAGAAATAAGCCAGTTATCTGCAGATATTTCACCGCCACCTTCAGATTCAACACTATCTAGCTCTACTTCAGCAACAGTGGATAAATCTGCTACTTTATTGCCGGTTAAGTCTGCTATGAGTTGATTACCCGTTGATTGTAGTTCGCCAGGTATTTCAGCACTTTGGTTTTCCATGCAAAATTCAAGTAGCTGAATGGTATGATCTTTACAGCCTAATAAAACAGAAATAAGCGCGGGATCGATTGCGCGTTCGCCATTTCTAACTTGGTCGAGAACTGTTTCGGCTTCATGGGTAAAGGCGACAATGGCATCAAAACCAAATAATCCGGAGGAGCCTTTGATTGTATGCATGGCACGGAATACGCTATTGATTGTTTCTGAATCGTCCGGGCTATCTTCCAAAATTAATAAGGAATCTTCCATATCAGTTAATAATTCTTCTGCTTCTTGAGAAAAAGTCGCTAAGGCTGCATCCATTTCACTCATTGCTGGCTCCTGTTTTTAAGGGGGGGGTATGCTTAAGGAGAAACAGAGTTTTCTGGTAAGCACTGATTAAAGGAATAATAGGGGTAGGTCGTTTGCACTCAGCTCTATGGAGCAGGTAAGTAATGCAAGTGATATTTTTTAAGTAACTCGTCATGCAATTTCCTTGAATTTTAAATTAAAATCAAGTTAGAAACGGCAGGCAGTAATAAAGAAGAAAATTGAAAGTATTTTCAGATTAAAGACTTTATTTGTCTGTAGTTTGTTTATTAGAAAATAATGATCTAGTGGTAATAATAATCTGTTGTATGGTTTAATTCAACCAAGTAAATCTGTGTGGAATTAGTGATGAATGGTGGAAGTTAAGTATGGGTAGAAAACTTAACTTAAAACAAAGGTAATCGATTAATGCGATATGTTGTTTTTTTGTAGTGATATTATATTTATAAGTTTTTGATAAATAAAATATTAACGATTCTTTTTAATAAGCAAGGTAATGATGTTAACTGATATTATTTTTGTTTAAACGGATATTAAATTTGTACAATAAGCTATAAATATGACAGGAAAATTAAAAGGGTAAAGTTATGATAATAAGAAAAAAAATACGATTTTGTTTGCTTTTAATGGCAAGTATGAATGTCTCTGCAGTGGCATACTCGGCAGAACAAGGAAAAACTCAATTACAGGTACAGACAAGTATGTCTAAAAGAACAGGAGAAACGGCCTTTTCGTACCTAGTCTCTTGGCGTAAAGGTGATGCAGATATACGTGATATTAATGGCTTAACTTTTATAAATGGTACGGATACACAGTCACCCTCATCAGCTGAAGATATTGCAAATAATATTAGTAAAGCGATTAACGCGGCAGTCGTTGTACGTACGCCACTTGATCGTGGCGCGGTTGCAAAAGTTAAAAAATCAAAGTTTTTGGTAGAAAATAAAGAAGGTTTCGATTTAACTAGAGTTACCGTGAGAGATTATAGTAATCAGGCGTTAAAATTTTCTATCCCTAATAAAAACTTTAAATCAGCATCAACAGGCATTGCCATTGATTTTGTTTATTCCGCAGCGGTCGAATATATTGCTGGGTTTTCAACTGCGGTAAAACAAGAAACAGCAGGTGGGTTTATCAGCGTCACCCTTGATAGTAAGACACCTATAAAAATCAAGACAGATGGTAAAACAATTACCGAAATAGAAAAGGAATTAGCAGATGCTTTAGGGAGTATTGCCCAATTCTCTTCAGCCCCCATTTATCCAAACTTTGTACAGATTAGATCAAAAAACTATAAAGCATTTGATGGGGGTGAAGTACAAATTCCTTCTTTAAGTGCCAATAGCATTACGATTGATGTTGGTGATTCTGGGCTAGGTGTATTAACCAAGTTTGTCTTTAATGATGTTAAGCAGCCTGTACAAATTATGAGTAAAGCTCCTTATGTAATTGGACTTTTATTGGCTGGGATTGTAGGCTTTGTATTTTGGAAAAATAAAAAAGGGGCAGTGACGGGTTGATGCTGTGAAAGGAACGAATAAATTCGAATCGACGAGCGTACTCTACAATACATTTAAAATGTTAGTTTAATCTATACCTAGGTAACGCGATAGGGTATCGCGCCGCGTACCTTCATTACGACAGCTATCGCGCCAATAAGATCCCAATAATAATAGCTAAAGATAGCGAAACACTTTTCCAAAATACCACAGGGTCACGTTCAATTAATGGTGGGCGCGTTCTATTAAGAAACTCTTTATTCGGACGACGTAGATCATAAATAAATTCGGAGATTTCCTGGTAACGTTTAAATGGTTCAGGAAGTAATGCCTTGCGCAAAGCTTCATCAATCCACAATGGAATATTGCTCTCTTCAGGTATCGGGCTATATTTTAATTTCTTTTGTGCCGCTTTAGTGGTCGTTTTGGCAACTTGAACACCATAAGGCAATTTCCCGGTTAACATTTGATAGCTAATAACGGCTAAAGAGAAAAGGTCAGATCGAGAACTACCCGCTTCACCCAACATATATTCAGGCGCTGTATATTGAGCTGTCCCTAACAAATTTGCATGTTCAATTGGACTACTAATTTCCTCAATACCCGCAACTTTTGTGGCACCAAAATCAATAATTTTAACCGTGCCGGTAGTATCAATCATAATATTGGCGGGTCTGAGGTCTTGATGTAGCATTTCTAAGCGATGAAATGCACGCAAGCCTTTGGCTATTTGTTCTACTATATCTCTAACGGTTTCTAAGTCAGGTTTAGGGTTATCAATCATCCATTGTGTTAATGTCTGACCTTCAATAAATTCAGTGACCACATAGAGAAAATTACGTTTGCGAGTATGTGGGCAAGGTTTGAGTACATGAGGACTGCTTATGCGTTTAGCAATCCACTCCTCCATTAAAAACCGTTCTAAATAGGCGGGGTCACCTTGTAAATCAATCGAAGGTGTTTTTATAACAACTTGTTGCTCTGTCTCAATATCAAGTGCTAAATATACATGGCTACGGCTACTGGAATGTAACACTCTAATAATCTTATAACCATCAAAAATAGATCTAGCTTCTAATATGGGTGGAAATGGTAGTGTGGTTAATTGCTGATAAATCTCATCAGCATCTTGGCTAGGTAAGTCATCCACGCGGATAATTTGCACACTCAGGTTATCATCACTACTTTGTTGATAAGCTTGATCGGCAATAATTTTTGCTGCCTTATTCAGGTTATCACTATGTTCATTAATGGTATCGATCATAAAGCGAGAGCTTACAAACTCATAAATACCATCCGTTGTTAATAAGAAGGTATCGCCTCGGTCAACTTGAAATGAATCATAATCAATTTCAAATCGGGGTTGAATTCCCATTGCTCTGCTCAAATAGCTTTTATCCTCAGAAACCCAGCGCCGATGATCATTGGTTAACTGCTCCAAGGCATTATCTTGTAGCCGATAAATACGTGTATCACCCAAGTGAAAGGTATGCGCGGTGTTTGATTTAATAATCATTGCACTTAAAGTACAGACATAACCGCGGTCTTTATTGTATCGGCCTTGGCCTTGTTGGCTTTGTGAATACAACCATGAATTGGTTGCACTTAAAACTTGATGCGCAGATTTTTTAACCGACCACGCTTCTGAGGTGCAATAATAATCATCTAAAAAACCAGCCACCGTAGCTTGACTCGCCACCTGGCCTACCTCACTACTGCTAATACCATCAGCTAAAGCAACGGCGATTCCCTTGGAGGTTAAATGAGGCTCTTCAGGTATAAATACACCATGAAAATCCTGATTAATTTTTTTACGGCCTTTATCTGAATATTGCCCTACAGAGACTTTTAGTTGATTAGACATATTGATTTAGCGTGTCAAAAGTAGGGTAAGGCATTGCGTACCTTGTAAGTTTAATTGGTATGCAGTGCATACCCTACAATGAATGATTTTATAAATTACGTTCAGGGCTCATTTTTACATGTGTGTAGTATAGCGGTAAGCCAACGAATACAAATCCACCGATCATATTACCTAATACTGTGGGTATTTCATTCCATATTAAATAATCCATAATCGTAAAATCTCCCCCCATAATCATAGAGAATGGGAATAAGAACATATTGACAATTGAATGCTCAAAACCCATGAAGAAGAACAGCATAATGGGCATCCACATGGCCATCATTTTACCCGTAGCGGACGTAGAAATCATTGCTCCAACAACGCCCATTGAAACCATCCAGTTACATAACATGGCACGAATAAAAATAGTGAACCATCCACCCAAACCATGGGCTTTATAACCTAAAGTTCTAGCTTCACCAATTGTCCCTACTTTTGCTGCGATGGCACCACCATCCGTGTTATAGCCGACAGTTAAAATAAAAGACATCATAAAAGCAACCGTTAAGGCACCTGCTAAGTTACCTAGAAAAACTAAGCCCCAGTTTCTTAAAACTTGACTCACAGTAACGCCTGGTCTTTTATCAAGCAATGCCAGAGGGACTAAAGTAAAAACACCGGTTAATAAATCAAATTTCATTAGGTAAAGCATAATAAAGCCAACCGGAAAAAGCACGGCACCTAATAAAGGTGAACCGGTTTTGACGGCAACGGTAATTGCAAAGATAGCCGCTAATGCTAAAGTAGCGCCGGCCATAAAGGCGCGGATTAAAGTATCTTTGGTCGACATGTAAACTTTCGCTTCACCAGCGTCAACCATTTTGGTAACAAATTCAGTGGGTTCTAAATAAGACATAATGTATGTTTCCCGTAATATTAAATAGTGTTTATGGCTATGAAAACAAATAGGCTCTAAAAGCTCTCCCTTGCTGGGTGGGGGTATTAAAAGAGTTCTTTTTTCTTTACTTTTTAAAGCTCTATATAAGAGATATATAAAAATATTTGAAGAAAAGAAATATTTAACTTCCCCTCACCCAACCCTCTCCCTTTGGAGAGGGCTTTTAAGGAAAATTAATTAAAAACCATAGATAGTGATATAGCCTTGTTTATTGGTAGACTAAGTAGGTTCGAATTTATTCGTACCTGTATTAATTAAAGACTGGGAATAAACATGGTCCCTTCCGCCGCTTGAACCGCTTCACCACCGACACGAATGGTTAAGGTATCTTCACCTTTATGGTCCATTTCCATGTTCAACACGCTTCGGCGCATTTTTTCATCACCCCGCTCAACAGCAAAGGTGTAAGTTCCTTTTTGAGTATGATCAAATGAACATAAGAATGAGGCTAAAATAGGAATCGCCGTTCCAACAGGTGGGTCTTCATGCACTCCGATATTAGGTCCGACTAAACGGATGGCAAAATCAGAATCTTGAGCCGGTGTTTTAGGGGAAACTAATAAAATTTCTTGCGCTGCAGTCTGAGGTGCAATAGATTGAGTCCAAGCAGCAAAATCAAATTTAGCTTCACGAAGTGTTTCATAATAAAAGGTAGGTACAACTAAATAAGGTACGCCACAAGAAACCAAACGGGTTGAATATTTCTTATTATCAATATAAGCAGGATCAATGCCTAAAAAGCTGGATAGTTCCGTTTCTGTCGGAGTGAAATAATCAACGATTGGAGAAACCGTCCGTGTGTATTGAACAAAGCTAGGTTCGCCATTTTCACAACTAACATTAGCTTGTACAGTGGCAGAGTTTTGATGAAAAATAACTTGAGTGTAGGCTTGCTCATCAAGTTTTAGTCGTCCACAACTCCCCAAAATATAAGCCGCCGCAATAATAGGGTGGCCAGCAACATCAATCTCGCCTAATGGAGAGAAAATTTTCATTTGGAACTCATTCTGTTTACTGTCAATTTTTGATAAAAAGACAGTTTCAGTTAAATTTAGTTCGCGTGCAACCAAGGTCATTTGTTCTTTGCTTAAGCCTTCTGACGTAGGGAAAACAGCAACTTGAGCGCCATTAAAAACCTTTTTGGTAAATACATCGGCAATATAATAAGTGTAATTCATTTTCTTATCCTTCTAGGCTAATTTCTACGCGACTCTTTTCTATACGAATAGCATAGACCTCATTTCTAACCGTGTCATCATCAAAACATTGCCCGGTAGTGAGGCTAAAATGTTGCTTATAAAGAGGTGAAGAAACCATAGGCTCCCCTTTAATATCGCCTACTAAGCCTCGTGATAAAACGTGTACTTTGCCAAAAGGATCGTAATTATCAATGGCATAAAGACCGTTATCTTTAGGCATATAAAAAATAGCAATTTGTTTGCCTTCAACTAAAGCACAAACACCTGAATTAGCTTGTAAGTCAGATTCTGCGCAAATATCAATCCAGTTACTCATTACACTTCCTCCACTAAAGCAAAATGTTTGCGTTCATCTTCATCCGCAGGGCGAATCTGTCCTCTTTCCTCAACAAAGACAATATTTTCATCAGTTTTATCACTATTAACAAAATGACGGAAACGCTTTAATTTTTCTTCATCTTCAATGGTTGTTTTCCACTCACACTGGTAAGTCGCAACAACATTTTGCATGTGTGCTTCTAAATCAGCACAAATTTTTAATTTGTCATTAATCACAACGGACTTTAAATAATCTAAGCCCCCTTCCATATTCTCCATCCAGACAGAAGTCCGTTGCAGGCGGTCAGCAGTTCGTACATAAAAAGTCAGTACGCGGTCGATATATTTAATTAATGTTTCTTTATCTAAATCTGTTGCAAATAAATCTGCATGACGAGGTTTCATACCGCCATTACCACAAACATAAAGGTTCCAGCCCCCTTCAGTGGCAATAATACCAATATCTTTACCCTGTGCTTCAGCACATTCACGGGTACAACCAGAGACAGCAAATTTAATTTTATGTGGAGCACGTAAGCCCTTATAACGATTTTCTAATTCAACGGCTAAGCCAACACTGTCATCAACACCAAAACGGCACCAGGTACTACCGACACATGATTTAACGGTTCTTAATGATTTACCGTAAGCGTGGCCTGATTCAAAACCTGCATCGATTAACTCTTTCCAAATAGGGGGAAGTTGGTCAACACGCGCGCCAAATAAATCAACACGCTGTCCACCTGTTACTTTCGTGTACAGTTTATATTTTTTCGCAATTTGTCCGATAGCAATTAAACCATCAGGAGTCACTTCACCGCCAGTCATACGAGGTACAACAGAATAAGTACCGTCTTTTTGCATATTTGCTAAAAAGGTATCATTGGTATCTTGTACGCTCATTTGCCCATCGGCAAGCACATACTCATTCCAGTAAGATGCCAAAATAGAGCCCACTGCTTGACGACAGACTTCACAACCACGACCTTGACCATGTTGCTCTAGGAAGTCATCAAAGGTTTTGATTTCATGAACCATCATTAGGTTATATAAATCCTGACGGGTATAAGCGAAATGCTCACATAAATCAGTATTTACTTCAAAACCAGATTTCTCTAACTCACAGTCTAAAACAGATTTTAATAATGCCGTACAACCACCACACCCCGTTGCAGCCTTGGTCGCATCTTTTAATGCAGGCATGGTATGGCAGCCACTCTCAACTGCTGAGCAAATTTGACCTTTAGTGACATCAAAACATGAACAAATTTGTGCGGATTCAGGCAGTGCATCTGGGCCTAAACCTACTGACTCATCAGAACGAGCAGGCAAGATTAAGCTATCTGGATGCTCAGGAAGTTCAATGCCATTTAAATAGTATTGAGATAACGTACCGTAGCCAGAAGCATCACCGACCATCACGGCACCGAGTAATTTCTTCTTATCTGGGCTAACAACTAAACTCTTATAAATTTCATCTGCACCATTTTGGTAGGTATAAACTAAAGAGTCAGCAGTCTTCGCATGTGCATCACCAATACTGGCAACATCAACACCATTAAGCTTTAGTTTGGTGCTCATATCGGCACCTGTAAAGCTGGCTTCTTGGTCTTGCAAATCAGCAACAACAACACGGCCCATATTGTATCCAGGGGCAACTAAGCCAAATGTTTCTTCATTCCAAACAGCACATTCACCAATTGCATAAATATCAGGATCTGATGTTTTACATTGATTGTTAATTACGATTCCACCGCGTGAGCCGACTTCAATACCACTCTTACGAGCTATTTCATCTCTCGGTCTAATTCCAGCAGAGAATAAAATAATATCAGTTTCTAAGCTAGTGCCATCAGCAAACATCATTTTATGCTTGCAATGGTCACCATCAACAATCTTTTGTGTATTTTTGCTAGCGTGTACCGATATATCTAGTGCTTCAATTTTATTGGCTAACATTTGTGCGCCGCCCGCATCTAGCTGGGCAGACATTAAGCGCGGTGAAAATTGAATAACATTAGTTTTAAGGTTTAAATCTTTTAATGCTTTTGCCGCTTCTAAACCGAGTAAACCTCCACCGACTACCGCACCTACCTTTGACGTTTTAGCGGCTTCAGTGAGTGCCTCTAGATCTTCAATAGTTCGGTAAACAAAACAATTTTCACGGTCATGTCCTGTAACAGGGGGTACAAAAGCATAAGAACCTGTCGCGAGCACAAGTTTGTCGTAACTAATGGCTACACCTTTAGCAGAAGTTACAAACTTATTCTTTTTATCAAAAGAGACAGCTTTATCGCCCAAGTGAATTTTAATATTGTGCTCTTCAAAAAAACCTTCAGTGACCATTGATAGGTCATCGGCTGTTTTGCCAGAGAAAAACTCAGTTAAATGAACGCGATCATAAGCGGGGCGCTCCTCTTCACAGAAAGTGACAATGTCGTAATCATCTTTGAGGTTACTAGCAACAAGGTTTTCTAGGAAATTATGTCCCACCATACCGTTACCAATAACCACTAGTGTTTGCTTTGTACTCATAGCTGCCTCGTGCGTATCTTAAAATATATAATAAAGAAATAAGCATGGATTGTGCCAAACCTTAATTGTTTGATTTATATAGGGTAAGGGAGGGGCTAGCCGGACTGTTGCACAACTTTGGTGCGTTAGGCTGATTTGGTGAGGCCTCCCTATTGCACCAAGCTAGTGCTTGAATAAAGTGACTATACGGTGCACTAAATTAAAAATAGCTATTAAATCAGTGGCTTAATAGGTTTGGCACATATAGTGCTTTATTATCAATATCTTTAACTACCTGGATAGGCTCAATGAGCGCACAATCATTAAACTTCTTTTCTTTTACAGGGAAAATGAAAATCCTGCATACCACATGGATTGCATTTTTTATCTCTTTTGTTGTTTGGTTTAGTCATGCTCCGTTGATGCTGATTATTGCTGAAACGTTAGGTATGAGTAAGGCTGAAATTAAGACCGTCTTAATTTTGAATGTTGCATTAACGATTCCAGCAAGAATTATCATTGGTATATTAGTTGATAAGTTCGGGCCTAAGCGTACTTACTCTATATTGTTAGCTTTAGGCAGTGTGCCAACTTTTATGTTTGCTTTTGCAGAAACCTTTGAGCAACTTGCCTTAGCTCGATTTTTGTCAGGCTTTGTGGGTGCAGGTTTTGTGATTGGCATCCGTATGGTCGGTGAGTGGTTTCCTGCTAAACAAGTCGGCATCGCTGAAGGGATTTATGGTGGCTGGGGGAACTTTGGTTCTGCCGCAGCAGCAATGACATTGCCGACATTAGCATTGATGTTTGGCGGCCCAGAAGGCTGGCGTTATGCGATTGCAGTAACCGGTGTTATTGCATTAATTTATTCAGTCATTTACTTTTTTAGTGTGACTGACACGCCTAAAGGTTCAACTTATTTCAAACCGAAAAAAGCGGGTGCAATGGAAGTTACCAGCATTTGGGATTTATTCTTTTATATCCTAATGACGATTCCTTTATACGCAACGCTAACGCTACTAACCTGGAAATTATCACCGGCTGGCGTGAGCTTATTATCAAATTTTGCAGCGCTATTAATTTATATTGGCATCTGGGTACTATTCTTTTATAACGTGTATAAAATCGTGCATGTGAATGAAGAGCACTTAATGCAGCCGATTGATGAAATTCATAAATATAAATTTAAACAAGTGGCTATCTTAGATTTAGCTTATTTGATTACTTTTGGTTCTGAATTAGCTGTTGTTTCGATGTTACCGATGTTCTTTTATGATACTTTTCATGAGTCACAAGGGATTACCATGATACAAGCAGGTTTTTCAGCGGCGGGTTTTGCTTTTATGAATTTAATTGCTCGCCCAGCAGGTGGTTGGATTAGTGATAAATATGGTCGTAAACGCTCTTTATCTATTTTCATTGTTGGCTTATCGATTGGCTATTATTGCTTATCTCTGATTACGTCTGACTGGCCCATTGCGGCTGTTATCGTCTTAACTATGGCTTGTTCATTTTTTGTACAATCAGGCGAAGGGGCTGTTTTTGCAATGGTGCCTTTAATTAAGCGCCGTATGACAGGACAAATCGCAGGCATGGTCGGCGCTTATGGTAATGTGGGGGCGGTATTATTCTTAACTGTGTTGTCTTTTGTTGCACCTTCTGTGTTTTTTATGACCATTGCTGGAGGTGCGCTATTTGTTTTAGTCGCTGTGCAATTTATCGAGGAGCCCAAAGGCCACATGGTAGAAGTACAAGAAGATGGCTCAGTGGAAATGATCGAGTTGGATTAAATATTTTCAAGAAAGTGGACGTTTTTAACGTTTTAATTTTTTGTTTTTAAAAGCCCTCTCCGAAGGGAGAGGGTCACTGCCATTAAGTTAAGCGGTTTAAGGGTGATTTTTTCTTGCTCTTAAGCCCCCTCTTGATGGAGGGGGTT
>ENA-OSET01001946-OSET01001946.1-sediment-metagenome-genome-assembly--contig:-NODE-1946-length-20665-cov-2.976540_pt1 | contig 20665 bp, 19 predicted proteins | sample MGYA00237882_ERZ534229 | MGnify/ENA primary metagenome ERZ534229 (study PRJEB26408, sample SAMN06266212) | sediment metagenome | isolation source: Hudson Canyon methane seep mesocosm | place... | reverse complement strand
CTTGCATCCACATCTCGGCAATGTAACGACACATATTTATATCTGGGATGGGTTTGGGCAACGTTCTTTTCGCTTAAATAGCATCCGTGTCGAAAATGAACATGCAATTCGGCTCTGTTATAAACCCGTTCAGGAAGATGATGGCCCATGGGAAACCAGTGAGCCCGATGGCACAACATCACCTGGCATATGGTTTTGTTGGAACGAACTCACGACTGGGCATTGGGATTTATCTGAATGGACTGACTATATTACTGAAATAAAAATTGTATCGACCAATGGTGGCATCTATCAAATAGATGATATTGAGATGCACGTTTATTAGAAATTCTATTTTATGGGACTGTGGAGCCATGGAGGGCAGCTATATCACCGGCAACATACTAATACGGTCAGCAAATATGAGAACGTCTAGCAAAGTTTATATTTACACCATTAGCAGAAGGCCTTATTCTTCGCCGGAAAATTTATAGTATCAATTCAAAAAAGGATTTTTTGAGATGTTTAATACGAAGCCTATCAATGAGGTGCGCGCGATCGCGGGCAACCACTCCGGCAATCTGGTCACATGTTCACCCTCCGCCCTACCCATCTATAACGCTCTTGAGCATAAAGCCAAAAGTGGTAATCACTGGGCACGCATTACCGTCACAGGGCTTCAGTCATTGTGCGCGGGTCGCATGCATTTAAACAATGTATTTATCAAACCCGCAACGAATATATCGTATGGTCATGACGAATTTTTCCTGATACTCCCGGGCTGTAAAGCGACGGTTGAGAAGCAGAGTAATGGTCAGTTTCGGGTTTTGCATATTGAAGCGGATTTGAATTATGGTTCATTGCAACAAGATGCCAAGAAACCTGGCCTTTGGCGTGCGAAAAAGGCCGAAAAAGGGTGGGGTGCTTCTTATGTTAAAAATGGGCATATTAAAGGGAAGGACAATCGAGTGGTAGCTATTACAGATAGTGGGCACCCTGAAATTAAGAGTGTTCTGGAGGATTCAACCTCTCATGTAATTAATGCGCCAATTTCTGACAGTGAAATAAGATTAAATAGTGATGGTTTTGATATGCACCACACTCCAGGAGATGGGATGATTGGTGGCATGGTTAATGCCCGAAAAGCAGCTATGGCTGAGCGTGACCCTAGTCTGAATGAGTCGGCACTAATACTGGCTAAGACAATGTACAATGCACGCGATATAAAGGATGTGCGCTGGATTTCTGTTCGGGGCGGGTCGGGAGTACTTACGCAAGCCATGCAAATATTAGCGGACCAAGGTGTGACCTTGAAAAAACATTATGTACAATTTAGTGTCGCCAACAACAAACTTAAGTAAAGCGGTACTGCTTGCGCAACGTCTAGAGTTATCTAAAATGCGTAACTATCATCACAACCGTAATTTGGCAGACCCTCATCAATTTGTTGGTGGTGGGCTGTTGTCAAACTATAGTGTGCCTTACCAAAGGCTGAGGCATGAGAAAAATTATGATTCGTTAAAGTTTATTGGCGATCTGTATAAAGGAACGAATGCTATTAAAGCTGCTAGCGTAACTACTCTAACGGTCGGTGCGGCTGTTGGTGTGACATCTGGTGTGAGTGTTCCGGGCGCTCTTATGTTTATAGGAGCCCTTGCAGGAACGGCTTCATTAGTTCCTAAATTAACAGAAGCTTACCTTCCAAGGCTGCATGATAAAATGAAGGAGAGGTTCTAATGTTCAATTGGCCGTTTAAACTTCGTCAACAAACTGACTTTTGTATGCCTAAAGGGCCTTCTTTTAAGTTTTCAGGAAACGTGTGTTTTTCTATTGGTGGAACTAAAATAAGTTTGCGAGCACCTCGTCACTCCTTAACTTCACACTTAGAGGCTATTCGCCCTTACAATATCAATAATTTTAATGACTTAAGGATGCACCCTTGGAGTCAAGATAATGATGAATGGCTTTATCATAATTTTTTCAGGCGACAATGGCGGTTTTATGGGCCGTGGTTTTCTGGTTATAAGGGAAATTTAACGTTAGACATTTCATTAATCGCTAGGAGTGATGAATCCGATTCGGCTTCCATTTTCCGACCAAAAGCTTTTGAGAATATCATCTCTGATTACCTGAAAGTGGTACACTCAGAAGATCTCTTTGAGGGGGCCCAGCAATGGCTTACCCCTGTAGATTGGAAGGTGATCAATGCTTGGCCCTGTGTAGCTGCAACTTTTTATGCAAAGCCTAATGATGAGGTCCCAGGTCACCATAGCCCTAGTCGCTACTTTGTGTTCCCTGTATCTGATAAACACTTGATTAGAATGTGTTTTGACTTAAGAAGAAATTGCGCTGGCTCTCAAAATGTGCAGGATGAAGTCGTCGGGTTGGCAGAAATAGAAAAACTTTCTACCGATATAATGAATAGTATCCATATAGAGTTATCACCTGAAGCACTGGCACAACAAACCAAAGCACTTGAGGGGCTTGAAGATACAAAGCTTAGTGTAGATTTTCAGCCATTAAAGCTGACAACGCCAGAGCAGGATGCGGAGTATGAACAGTATCTTCAGGATGAACTTCGAACGCAGGAAATTTTAAATAGTTAGGGCTTATGCGTCTGTTACATTAAATTTGCGAATGTATCGGGCGCGCCCTTTTTCCCCAAGGTAACGAAACAGGGGATATACTTTTTGTAAAAGCCATGGGAATGTATTAATGATCCTAGAACTGATGCTATCGCTGTAAGGTAAATAGTATTCAAGCTTTTTCGCGCTCCAAGATTCTTCCGCAGACTTTAATACGGTGTTGGCCACTTTTTCTGTGCTGACCGGCATGTTTAAAAAGTTAAGGGGGCTGCCTTGATTAAGCGCTTCGTATTGCAGCATGGGGGTATGAATGCCACTGGGGTAAATGCCGCTTACGCTAATGCCAAAGGGTTTTAGCTCTGCTTGCATGGCGGTTAAAAAACTACGCAATGCCGCCTTGGTGGCACAATAAACGGCACTGCCGGGTAATGAAATCAGCGCGCCCATCGATACCGTATTAACGATGTGGCCAGACTTTTGGCTTTTCATTTTTATGGCCAGAGCTCGGTTAATATGCATGGCACTGCGTAAATTAATATCCAACTGTAGGTCAATGTCTTGAGGCGAGCTGTTAGCTACCTCATTGGGTCTTACGATACCGGCATTAATATGGGCGACATCAATTTGTGGGGCTGCTGCAATTTCATCACATAATTGTTGAAGCTGCTGTTGATTACTCACATCGATGCAGCTGGTTTTAAGGTGTGTGTATTGTTTAGCTAATTCGTCGAGGGCGTTCTGATTTACATCGCTGGCCCAAATTTGGTAACCCGCTTGATGAAACGCTTTGACTGTGGCTAAACCCACACCGCCACAAGCACCGTTTATAAAAAATGTTTTCATGGTTAACCCTTGTTATTAAATTTTATAGCCTTCGCCACGGTACCAAGTTAAGGCATCTTCAATACAAGACTCCACGCTTGGCACCTTGTAGCCCAATTCATTCATAGCTTTTCCGCTGATGGCATATTGAGGCGCCGACATATAGCGGGCCTGCCCCGGATTCATTTCCGGTGGCTTTTTTGTGAAGCTGGCAAACCATTCACATGCATAACCATACAAGACAAATAGTTTTTTAGGCATCACCAAACGCACGGGTTTAGCGTTAATGGCTTGTGCCATGCGCCCAAACATATCCACATAGGGAATATTGGTTTCCTCCATTCCGGCACACAAGTAATTTTCACCGGCGCGGCCGTGCTTTACGGCTGCGATGTGGGCCTTGGCGACTTCCTGTACGTGACAAAATGAACCGCCTCCGGGTGGGCAAGCGGGTAATTTACCCTTGGCTAAATCAAAAAAAACTCGGCCAATTTGCAGGGTGTAATCATAGGGCCCCACCATGAAGCCTGGGTTAATAAACACCACGTCTAAGCCCGAGCCATTAAACGCGCGCAGGCGAATTTCGGCTTCCAGTTTCGAGTCCCCATAGTTGTAGCCCATGTTGTCAAAGTTATAACGACCGCTTACTTCGTCGTAGCTGCCCCCTGTGGGGTTATAGCCTAAAGCATCCAGAGTGCTGGTATGAATGAGTCGTTTTACTTTGTGTTTTTTACAGGCCTTGGCAATGTTCACTGCCCCGTCGATATTAATACGGCGCTGGCGGGCAAAGTTTTTCTTCCAAAACGAGGTGTCACCGGCCACGTTGAACACCACCTCGCAGCCTTTTACTAAACTATCAACCTCACTGGGTTCTGTGATGTCGGCAAACACAAACTCTATGGGCAAGTCCTTGATGTATTTAGTTTCGGAATCATGCATACCAGTGGCGCGCACTTGCCAGCCTTGTGCTACCAACTCGTGAACTAAATTTGTGCCTAAAAAGCCCGTGGCACCGGTGACTAAACATTTCATAGTTTCTTCCCGTTTATAATTATTATGGTTTGAATGACTAAGCGTTAAACTTCCAGCGCAGCCATTTCGACCTTGATACTGCCTTCGCTTTGATTCAATTTATCCAGCGGCGTCCACTTCATGCGTTTATCCATTTTTTGTAGGTACTTCATGTAGGCTGCTTTGTTAATGTAGTTGGCGTGACGGTCACTCTTCACATAATTCACACCACCTGATAAATCGGGGTCGTCGCTTTTAATTAAGGTTTCAAATCTAGCGGCATTTTGTGGGTTACGGGTTTTGTCTAATAAGTATTGGGTTACCATGTGGGCCATATAATCAAATAAAGCATAGGCGCCGCTGTTGGTTTCCATGAAGCCTAGGGTAATCAAATTAGGGACATCGCGGCTGAACAAGTTTAAGTAAGTTTGTGGGCGGTCACCTTCATATTGAATGTAATCGTTTTTAAGGTAGGGAATTAAACTACGATAGCCGGTAGCTAATAGAATGAGGTCTACTTTTTGTTTTTGGCCATCCTTAAACACCACATAATCTCCATCCAGATAATCGATGTCTTTTTGTACCTTTATATCGCCGTGCCTCAGGTAGTGCCACATTTGGCTATTTAGTATCGGGTGGCTTTCAAATATTTTATGGTCAGGTTTGGGTAGACCCAAGCGTTGCGGGTCGCCTTCGAGCATTTTTAATAAAACCGGAAACACCTTTTGTTTTATTCGCATGGGCATCTCTGGCCCTTTGCTATCAAATACATCGCTAGGCGTGCCAAAAATATGTTTCGGCACGAAATGATATCCACGACGCATGCTAATAAAGGCTTCATCGGCAAACTGGGCAGCGTCGCAGGCGATGTCACAACCTGAGTTTCCGGCCCCCACAATTAGTACTTTTTTACCCCGAAACTGTTCGGCTTTTTTGTACTTTTGTGCGTGTATTATTTCTCCATTAAAGCCGTCTTGGCCCTTTAGTTGAGGGACTTTAGGGTGCCAATTCACGCCGTTGGCACATACTAGTGTCTCGTAGTGTTGATCTTCCTGTCCCGCCACCGACACGACCCATTGGCCATTCACCTGCGCCGCATTTTTTACTTCGCTGTTAAAGTGAATATGCTGGTACAGGCCTTTTTGTTTAGTGAAGGCCCTAATGTAATGAAGGATATCTTTATGACTAGGGTAATCGGCAAAGTTGTCTGGCATGGGGGCGTTGGAGAACCCACTCATGGTTTTGGATGAGATAAAGTGAGCTGACTCATACATCGGGCTGCCGGGATTGTCGATGTCCCATAACCCGCCTACATCGCTGTTGCGCTCGTACAGGTCGAAGGATATGCCAGCACGTTCTAACTGCCAAGCTAGTGACAGGCCGCTAGGGCCCGCGCCAATAATGCAAACGTTGGTCATCTTGTTGTCCTCGGAGTTCGTTAATATAAAATGTAATCATCGCTTACGTTTTAAAAAATAATAAACGCTTACATTTTGTGAGTCAAGCTTTTATAATTGCGCCATGAATGATGTAAAACTACGAAAAAAACCCAAACAGGCACGTTCTTTAGCCCGATTTGAAGCGATATTGGATCATGCGGAAGGCATGATTAGTGAGCAGGGCTTTGAAAGTCTAAAGATGAACGAGCTGGCGCGCCGGGCAAATGTTAATATCGCCTCTATCTATCAATACTTCCCAAATCGGACCGTGGTGGCACGGGCCATTGTCGAACGCTATTTAGAGTTGTATCGAGCTGAACTTGCCCTGAAACTGGCCGATATTCCGGTAAGTACCCAATCGCCTAGCATCGAAATGGTTGACGCCATGTTGGATAAGTTACTGGCGCACTATTATCAGTTTCTACAGCAGCGCCCAAATTTCTTGTTGGTATGGGGAGCGGTAAGGGGTAATCCCGACTTTATTAAACTCAATATGCAAGACAGCCAAAGTAATGCCGAGCTCATTGTAAGCGCCATGCAGCGCATTGGTATTAACGTGCAGCCGGAGGTGTTGGCCACGGCCGCATTTTTGGTGTGTGAAATTACCGAGCCCGTGATGCAAGCGTTGTTGAACAGCGATGAGGTGTATGCCGAAAAATTGTTAGCGCAATATAGATTAATGCTCAGCAGTTATTTTCAGGCGCTTATTGACTAAACAAAGGTCAGAATTCGCTTCTGGTTTGTTAATTAAGGCGGATGTGTCCTACCATTCAATCTGTTATTATATGTGCGCAATAAATGACGCGTGTAAACTTAACTGCTAGATGCCCTTCTTTAGCTGGCTAATGACATATTAGTTATATCTGTCGGCTTAAAAAATTTACATTAAACATCATAGGTTAAGACTAGTTCTAAAGGAATAGAGTGACGTATCTCTTCGTAAAATCAAAACTTCTGCTTTGCCATTTATCTTATTGTTTACTTCTATTATTGATAACTGCATGTGTTAGTTCACCTTCTTCTGTTCAGCCTTTAAGCAGCGACTCTCACCGCTATCTGTTGACAGAGCGCGAGCAAAAACTTGTAAAAATATCCGATAAGGCTCATCAAGAGCTTGTCGATAAAGGTTTGATTTATAGAAGTAAAGACATGCATGACTACGTTAACCGTATTGGGTTAAGCGTCGTGCCTGAATCGGTCAGAGGGGAAGTGGAGTTTAATTTCTTTATTCTAAAAAAACCAGAGGTGAATGCTTTTGCCATGCCAAATGGAAATATCTATTTGCATGTCGGTTTACTTGCCAAGCTCGAAAATGAAGCCGAACTTGGTTTTGTGCTCGCTCATGAAGTCGCCCATGTCGTAGAGCGCCATAGTTATCGAAGACAGTTAAATAGACACAATACTGTGGTTACTGCTCATGTTGCAGACTTACTCCTGTTTGGAACGGGCTTAGCTTATCTTCCTGCTGGCCTTGATCTAGCCTCTCATAGTCGTGATCACGAAACGCGAGCAGACGCTCAGGGGTTCAAATATTTGAATCAAGCGGGTTACGATTTAGGCCAAGCCGAGGGGGTGTTTACTAAATTGGTTGATGTGAAACATCAAGAAACTGTTAGCTCATTTTGGTCCAGTCATCCTAACTCTCTGTTGAGAGAAAAGGCTGCGCGTTCCTCTATTGAACAACAAGTATTATCTGATAATAGAAAAGTCGAGGCCGAAGTTTATAAAGCATTTCGCCGTAATATTGCCGAACTCAACATCAAATTGAGATTAAGTCATATGCAGTTCGAATTGGCCGAAGATGCTGTAAATAGCGAGATTTCAAGACAAGGTGACATGGCTCAATGGCAATACTATTTGGGAGAAACCTATCGCCTTCGAGCGAATAACCCAGAGGCAGTTGCTCGCGAACATAGCTGGCTGTATAACAAAAGGTTAAATGACGAACTGAAACAGGAGTTCGCACAAAATAAGAGTTTGTATTTGGATAGCGCCATCGAGCACTACCGGAAAACGCTACAGATGGATAAAAACTACTCTTTCGCTAAAAAGGGGCTCGGATTAGTGGCTTATTCGCAAAAAAAATACGTCAACGCACGACAATATTTTGATGACTATCTTCACGCGAAGGAAAGGCGAAAAGATCATCGTTATATCAAAAATTTAATCAAAAAAATAGGAATGTAGTAAATGAATAATAGGGTAGAGATCGTTTCGAAATGGATATTATTAGCTTGTTTGTTCCTCATAACAGCCTGTAGCAATACGTCTGTTAGACAGCATCAGGATTTTTACGAAACCGCGAGATCTATCGATTCCGTAATTATCGTTCCGCCCGAAGTTGTCGTCGAACTCGTTACTTTTACCGGTGAAAATGAACAATTGGTTGAAAGAGAAGCTACTGTTAAATCTTGTCTCGTTTCACTCGCGAAACAACGTCTTGAATCACATGGTTTACGCGTAATCGATTTTGATTTTCTTAAGGCAATCGAGAGCGACGAGGAGTTTGCATACGCGTTGACTCAGTGTCGAGAGGCTTTCAAAGCTGCTCAAAAAGACCTTTATAGTGGTGATAGAGTTTCGGAAGATGATAAAGATAAGTTTCAGGCATCTATAGGGCCTGTCGTCAACGCAATTGTTGAGAAAACAGGGGCGGAGTCAATGCTATTGATGGAATATTACGGATTTGAAAAATCCGGTGGGATGATCGCCAAAGATGTGGCCGTTAGTGTACTGCTCGCCTTATTGACGGGAAGTGTACCTGTACAGGCAACTGAAGGCGCGGCATTACAAGTATCACTCATTGATACGGTAGGTGGTGATGTATTATGGACAAATAGTAAGTCTGCTCAAGAAATTGATAGCTCTCTGCTGAATATTGCTTTGGAAGAGCTACCTGACGTGACCTGGGAAGCAGAAATATCGCTAGCAAAAAGTGTAGACCCCAGCTTTGAAAACGCTCAGTAACATCCGTAAAAGAGTGTGCAGTCGCACTGTAAAAAAATGAGAAGAACAGCCCCTTCAAGTGTAAGCTTACTATGAACAGGTTTAATGAGGAGGGGCATTAAGTGTTAGTTAAATTCCGGGTCATGAAAGTGCTGCGTGTGAGTGTGAGTGTGAGTGTGTTGCTGGCACTGGTAACGCTGATGGTAGGGTGTGGTTCGATGTCTAAGTTATCGAATACCTCAGTGGTTCAACTTCCTGCGGTAACTGAAGATGAGCGCGGTATTGTGAAGCGCCTGCTTGAACAATATCAACAGTGGAAGGATGTTAAATATCGTTATGGGGGCTTATCAAAATCAGGTGTCGACTGTTCAGGCTTGGTATTTTTAACCTTTAGGGATCAGTTTAAGGTGACATTGCCGCGATCTACGCAGCAACAGGCCGAAGTCGGTACACATATTTCTATTGCCGAGCTAAGGCCGGGCGACTTAGTCTTATTTAAAATTGGTTTTAGTGGTCGACACATTGGTATTTATGCCGGTGAACAAAAATTCTTACATGCATCGACTAGTCGCGGTGTGATTTTTTCTCGATTGGATAGCTCATATTGGAAGGAAAATTTTTGGCAGGCGAGAAGAGTGATGTAAATGGATAACAATATAAACTTAGAATTTGCAATTGATTCTGATGCACAAGCAATCAGCGAACTAATCAATTTATCTTATCGAGGTGATGAAGGTTGGACGACTGAAAAAGGAATTGTGGTGGGTGAGCGATGTACTGAAAATGATATTCGCACCAACATTTCTAGTAATAACTCAGTGTTTCTTTTGTGTAAATCAGCTTCTGTTATTCAAGCGTGTATTTCGATACAAATAGAGGGCTCACAGGCATATATTGGTTCCTTTGCGGTTACCCCAATGCAACAAAATACCGGACTTGGTAAAGTGATGCTAAAAGGGGCCGAGGAATATTCTCTTTCAAATTTTAGTATTAAAAAATTTGTTATGGTGGTTTTATCAAATCGTATCGAGCTGATTAAGTTTTACGAGAGAAGAGGTTATCAGAGAACTGGAAATATTAGGGCGTATCCGAAAGGTCTAAATGTAGGAATACCTATCGACCCGTGTTTAACAATTGAAGACTTGGTAAAAACCACATAATAGCTACTTGAATGAAAATAATCTGAGGGCGTTAAGTATGTCGAGAGCCGATACGGTGATCGTATTAGATTTTGAAACAACAGGCTTGTCTCCCGATATGGGCGATCGTGCTATTGAAATTGGTGCAGTACGGCTTGAGCGTGGCGTGGTGACAGAGCGCTTTCAGGAGCTAATGAACCCAGGGCAAAGAATCAGTGCTTTTATTGAAGATTACACGGGTATTACGAACGAGATGCTGCGCGATGCCCCTTCTTGTTCGAGTGTGATGAAACAATTTGCCGACTTTATTGAGGGGCATAATCTTGTTGCGCACAATGCATCGTTTGATAAGCGCTTTCTAGATGCTGAGTTAACCCGAGTCTCAAAAGGTTATTCAGGTCAGTTTGCCTGCTCGATGCTAGCCGCGCGACGAATTTTTCAACACGCGCCCAATCACCAACTTGGCACGTTAGTTCGATATGCCAATATCCCTTCTGATGGCACCTTCCACAGGGCGCTTTATGACTCTGAAATGACCGCCAAGTTATGGACAGTTATGCTGGATGATATCGCTGAGCGTTATACGACTTCAGACATTTCTTTTTCATTGATTCAAAAGCTAAACAAAACACCTAAAAAATCGGTGGAGAAACTTTTTATTAATGCCTAAGAAAGTTCAGTAGGTAAAGTAGGTTGGGATGAGTAACACGAATCCCAACAAGGCTTAAGATTATGCACAATGTTGGGATTCACTTCGTTCATCCACAACCTACAAAACCACATTGAATACATATTAGAGTTGAGTGTTAGCATTTGCATAATACCAATCCCAACTATGTACTAAAACTTATATGTCGTCCCAACTGAAATTTGGCTACGGTCATATTGGTAAATGCTCAAATCAGATTTTATATCGTCATAACGAAGGGCTGTCGTTAAAGCTAAACCTTTTATATTGGCTAAACTATGAGTGTATTGCACTTTATATCGAAAACCTTTTTCTTCGCTTAGTTCTTCGTCCTGATCGTTGATTTTTTGCTCTCTATTTGGGTAGTCATACTTGGTATAGTTGACTGAAGCGTCAAGTTCAGAATTTTTACTAAAGTCATACTTTAGACCAATGCGAGCAAATTGCTTTTCGGAGTTATCGTAGCCGGATTTATTATCATCGCGTTTATCAAATTGTGCCAAGAAAGATAACCGAATGTCATCACTCGCTTTGATGGAATAGGTGAGTCGTGCTATCCAAGTATTATATTCAAGATCACTATTTGGAATGTCGGTGCCGTTGTTATCATGTGCTCGATAGTCTTCATAATCTCTAAAGCGGTGTGCAACTTTAGCTTTTAATGATTGGGTCTTATCAAACTTATGCTTCCAATTAAGGCCAAGTGTATATTCACTGTAATCTAAGTTACTTAATGTGGATAACGCCAAATTTTCGTAATCACGGTTCAAATAATCTAAATTAACGGAGAAAATATTCTTTTTATGAGGAGTCCAGCTTAGATCAGTGTTTACGCCATAATAGGTGTAGTCGTAACGATCCCCGATGTCTACTCCGCCCCATTGAGCAATTTTACCTGTTGTTCGGCTGATATAGGTTTTGTCTCGTTGGCCATACTGTAGCTTGGACTTTAGTTTTATTTTTCCATGACTAAATTTGAATCGCTGCTTATAGCCTACGCCTAATGTATATTTCGATGAATTGGCATCTTTGGTGTGATTATCGTACTTGCGTGCGTCTAACTTGGTATACATAAAAAAATTATCAGTAAGGTTATAACTGCCCTTTAGTTTGGCTTCTATATATTGCGCACTTTGCGCGTTAAGCTTGTTAGAAAAGCGAAATGGGTTTGAGTCATGGCCGATATGGGCGCTCATACTAATTTTTGTATTATCACTTTTCTTTGCGGTAGCAGTTTTACTGAACACACTCGTGCTTATTAGTAAGCTTAAAGCTAAGGTCAAACAATATGAATGTCTCAGTGATGGTCGCTGAACGATGTGTAGCATAATGATTACCCTTGTTGTTTAACTGTTTGAGTTGAAGATAGTAGGCGTTTTGCACCTGAATGTGTTTTGTCTAACTTGAGAACCAGGCCTGCTTGGTAGTGGCATTGCATTTGAAGCCTGCTAAGGCACAAATTTTCTGCCAGTAAGTATCGTGCTTCTATATGGCCGTTATATTTTTCCAGTAGTAATTTCAGTACGTCGTTCGCGGCCTCAATATCCTTTGTTTTGATTAATAACTTAGCTAATGAAAGCAGGTCATTTTTCTTCTCATTACTAGCGGTTAGTAAGCGGTACTTTTCTATCGCAGCGGGATAATGTTTTGCACTTTCTAATGTTCGTGCCCATTGTCTTAGTACGGTTCTGCTTTTAGGGTAACTTTTTGATAAATCTTCAAGTTTAGTGAGTGCTTGCTTTAACTTTCCGAACTGGTGATCAATTTCAGCCATCAGAAGTTGGTACTTCCTTCGTTTAGGATTAAGAGATAAGGCTAATTTTGCATAGCGTCTAGCAGATAATTCTTGGTTAAGGTCGACCGATAGTAAACTCATTCTATACGCGATGCCTGCTGTGTAATTCGATTTACTTAATAAACCGGTAAAAATCGTAAGAGCTTGTTGTTTTTGATCACTCTTTGTAAAAGTTTTGGCTAAATTCAGTTGGGCTAAAAATGAATAAGTTTGGTCTTTGAATAGCGTGTTCCATAAGGTATTTGCTTGCTCTTGCTTGCCTAGTAACTGCAAAACTTTTGCTTTAAGGTAAATTTTTTCCGCCAATAGAGGTTTCTTAAATTGTGCGGAGTCTAATAAAGACTTAGCTTGTTTAAAACGTTTATTGGCGATTGCGATCAATATGAGGTCCTGATTAGCTGCATTTTTAGGCAAACTTTTTAGCAACACATTCGCTTGTTGTTTCGCTTTATTAAGCCGCCCTAATTCAGTATAGGCGAGCAGGAGTAATCGGTTTTTAATCAACTGGTGTTTACTTTGATTAAGTTTGGGTAGTTGTTTGTTAGAAAGTGTTTTTATGGCACCTTCAAAATCTAAAGTAGTGAATTGATATTGTGCTTTTTCAAGATAGATTGCTGTATGTTCTGGGTTTAAAGCAGTCGCTCTATTGTACGTTTCTAACACATCATTGAAGGGCTGTTTGGCTAAGGCTGACTGCCTTGCTAGCCGTCTCCAGGTAAGGGCATGAGATGGTCTGAATTCAATTGAATTATTGTAGAAATTTATCGCTTTGTCATGTTGCATTAGGGCTTCATGGCAACTGCCTAATAAAGCATAAATTTTTCCTTTTCGCTTGCCACTTGAAATAGTTAATGCATGTTCAAGTATTTCAATTGCTTTGGGATAATTACCCGATTTCTTTAGTAGCAAGGCTAGATTGATCGTGGCCATTTGATGGTTGGGTTTAAGTTTGACAATTTTTTGATAAACCTTGATGGCGTCAGCGTGTTTATTTTGTCTGGACAGTAATAATGCTTGATCAAATAACCGTGAAGTAGGCGATTTTATGCTGGGCGCGTCTTCTTTGCCTTTCTGAGACTGGCTATCACTGTATTTCGCTTCGTTTACTTGGTTGTTTAAAGTAAATAACAATTCGCTTGTTTCTTCTGCCATTTCAATATTTAGAGAAGCTGATAAATCATCAGAATAAGTCGCTACTTTTATCGGTGCTAGCGTGACGATGCCCTCGCGTAAATAATTTTCAGCGTAGATAAGCCCGCAACCTAGGAGAATACCGCTCAACAAAATGGGTGTTGCACGCTTTATATTCGGCTTTTTAGCACTTAAGTTATTGTGCTTTGAAGACTTAAACCGTTTCAATTTTTGCCACCAAATCATGATAGAAACCTCTATTTGTTACGTTTTGAATTTCAAGTCCTGGTCGACCGTTTACTTCTAATATGAGCGCGCCCTGGTTTTGATCAATGCAAACATCTACCCCCAAGTAAACGAGTGGCACGGCTTTATAGCAGCGCTCAGCCATGTTAATAATACTTGGCCAATTGGGTATCGTTACGTTGAGTAAAGTCGAGTGATTGTCAGGGTGTTCTGAAATACTTTTTCCTTGATAACGAGCGGCTGTTGTTTTACCGGTTGCTAAGTTAAGGGCAACACCAATGGCTCCTTGGTGTAAGTTTGCTTTCCCGCCCGATGACTTGGTTGGCATTCTCAGCATGGCGCTGACAGCTTTACCTTTGGCGACAATAATTCGTATGTCGCATAAACCATCAGGCGCAATATCTTGTAACACCGAGTGTTGAATAAGTAAGGGCTCTATATAAGCAATGTCCGAATCGCCCGACTGGGAATACGAACCTGATAATATTTCGGTAATATGGTTTTCTAGGGCGCTAAGTGACCATTGTTTGTTGCCTGAACCTAGCCACATTTCATCCTGCTTGCCACGTATCACAATAATGCCTTTTCCCTGAGAGCCTTTGTTAGGTTTTAAAGCAAAACAGGTATGCTGATTAATGCAATCCGCTAACTTGCTGATATCGGCATGGCTCTTAATCGTTAATAGGGTCGGTGGAACGGGGATACGTTGTGCATCCATTGCTTTTTTTGCTTCAAGTTTATCCGCGGCCAATTTAAGAAATTGTTTATCGTTATGTCGGTAAATGATGTCACGGTTACGGCCATTTATACCTAAAACCTCGCCAGAACCTGTTTTTAATAGATGTTTGAAGCGCCATAATTCAGAGAAACGAATACCTGACCACTTTCCTAAGTAAACCTGTGCCGCTAAGACTAATAGGAACATTTCTGGGAAGATCGCGAAGATGTTTTTTAGCATCATTGATTGCAGTAAAGCGTAGCAAATAATAATGCTAATAATGGTGCCTAACAGGCTTATGAATGTATCTTGCCATGGCTCTTCACCCATAGATTGATTAAGTCGCTCGGCAATAAAACTGATAATGACGACAGGAAATACAGAAAGGCCGCCAACTTCCATGAGTATTACATTATCAGTCCATAAAATTAAAGAGATTGAAACGGCAATAACGCTCGTGATAACAATGGCTAATCGGGCTGTCTTTAGTAAATGCATGCGTTCGCTGATCCAATAAACGAACCATGCAAATGTTAGTAAGGCGGTAAAACCGATGGCACCATTTAATAGGCCGGTATAAAAACAAGAGGCGGCAATGAGCATGGGCATAAAAATCCCAAAAGTTTTAAGTCCCACGACATTGCGTAAGAAGGTAATCAACAAGCTACATAACGGGAATAAGAGAATGATGCCAATGGTTTTGGGTGAGATGTTTATTTCACGTAATGCCGAGGTAAGTTGGCCTTGGGTAAAGTCCAGCCCCTCAATCTTTTTATAAAATGTTGGAGAGATCAACACTTCATTAATATCAAAATAGTAGTCAAAGTTAATATTGCTGGTATGACGTATAAGCACCTGATCACCGGTATATAAACGCAGGTAATGTGCAGGTAACGCTGCAAAATGACCATTTGTGGGGCCAAAAGGTATCCAATGATTTTGTACCCAAACTTCAACCCATTGATGAGAGGTTCGCTTCTCACCATTATCTAAAATCACACCACCGACCAAGCGTGAAGGTAAGTTATTTAGGCGTGCCAAAGCCACGAATAAACGGCTTTTACCGTTACAACTTGCAATACCTAGGCGGCTTGCTGTTAAGGCATCGGTTTGACCTTTAAAAGCAACAGAGTCTAAACCATGGTAGGTGTAGTTATAAATCGCGGTGAGTACATCGTAGGTATTGTGCTTACTGGTAGGTTTTATCGTGTTCCATAGCGTTTGAATTTCAGGGTGATCTACTTGTATGGCATCACTGGCTTGTAAGTATTGCTGTAATTCTTTATCGGCGTAATCTGTTGGAATTTCAAGGTTTTGATCTAGTTCAAATTCCAAAGGCCTAGTGATTAACTTAACACGATATTTTACTTGCTGGGCGGTAGTATCTGCTTGCCAATGTATTAGGTGGCCATTGTCAGTTTGTTCAATTTTCGTATCCACTTGACCGTAATTCGATTGTTCGATGATTTGTTGGCGAGCATTGTTAGCCGGGTAATAAGTGTAAATGTTCACTTCACTATTATCAGGCTCAAATTCACTCACAAAGCTAAGGTCGTAGGCTCTAACTGGGCTGAGTTGTTGTTTCAACCAATTAAGTCCACCTTGGCTAGAGATATGAGCGAAAAGAAATACCAGTGCCATAAGGAAAAGCAGTAAGTCTGCTCGAGGAAGTAAGTTTGATGCGAGTGAGTGCCATGCTTTTTGATTTTGATGTTTCACTGATTATGTTCTCTCTTCGTTGTATAGAAGTTTTGCAGCACAATCTGCAGAGAAACTAGTATTCCATAGTAGGGTGGTGTGAGCTGTTTATGGAAAGTTAGTGAAATGTTGGATTGAGACGCGAATGTTAGAGAAATCTAACATTCGCTAACATTTGATTTATTAATGTGTTGGCGTGTCTGGATTGGTCAAAAACTTTATTCGCTCATCTGAAGTGGCTAACAAAATTTAGTGACAAGGGTTTAGTCAATCGATTCAACGCAGACATACCCTTTATTCCGAATGGTTTTTATATGCCGATGACTATCGCCATCGCAACCGAGCTGAGACCGTAATTGGCAAATCGTTATATCCACTAAGCGATTTTGTCCATCATATTCAATACCGCGTAATGATTTGAAAATATCATCCCGACTCAGGATATGACCTTGATGTTGAGCGAGTATCAGTAAAATATCGTATTCAGGCGTGGTTAACTCGATTGCTTGAGAGTTCGATTTTACTTGGCGGGTGGCCGTGTTAATTGTAATGTTCCCAAAACACAATGTTTCAGTTTCACTTTTTGTTGGCACTTTTTCTGGGATGATTACGGGTACTGACTGCCCGATTCTACGTAACAATGCTCGAATATGTGCCAGTAAAATTCTAGGCTCAACGGGTTTGTTAATAAAGTCATCAGCGCCAACTTCGAGGGCGAGTATATGGTCGACAGAATCACTAGAGGCCGTCAGCATGAGTATGGGGTTTTGAAATATCGGGCGCACTTCACGGCAAATACTAATGCCGTCTTTACCCGGTAACATGAGGTCCAGAATTACCAAGTCAGGCTGATCATTGATGATTCGTTGCACCGCATCGACACCATGACTTTGAATTTCGATTCGAAATTCAGCCGACTCAAGATACTCTTTGATTAATGAAGCAAGTTCGGGGTCATCTTCAACCAGCAGAATGGATTGTTTTACAGAGTCTTGATTAGTCATAAATATCTAATTTAGTTATTCGTTCAGTTAAAAGGTTGAGCGCTACTCTTCTTCGAGGTCTTCGTCGAGTTCCTCTTCGAGTTCTTCTTCGAGCTCCTCTTCAAGCTCCTCTTCGAGCTCCTCTTCAAGCTCCTCTTCGAGTTCCTCTTCAAGTTCTTCTTCGAGTTCTTCTTCGAGCTCCTCTTCGAGCTCCTCTTCGAGCTCCTCTTCGAGCTCCTCTTCAGCTTCCTCTTCAGCTTCCTCTTCAGCTTCCTCTTCAGCTTCCTCTTCAGCTTCCTCTTCAGCTTCCTCTTCAGCTTCTTCGAATTCATGCTCGAGTCTGCTTAAGTTCTCTAGTTCGTCTCTTTCATCTTCGTCTTCGTCATCTTCGTCTTCTGGTTTTTCTAAATGTTCTAAATAAAGTTCAGGGTCATTGTTGTTTTCTAATTCATACAGCCTACGTAATTCTAAGCGATCATCATAATTTAGTTCATAGAGCTCTTCATCACTTTCACCAGCCCATAGCGCTTGGGTGCAAGCTAAATGCATACAGATACTCAGCAGTGATATGAAAAGTTTATTTATTTTACTCATTACTAACCGTTAGTCGTTGTTTTCGGGTCTGGCATTTATTTATGGATTTAGTCTTATTTATAGTGCCATAGAGATTCGTGAATACCTATTGGTTCACGTTTTTGCTTTGTATTGAAGATGTTAGGTTATTGATTTTGTTAGCCTCTTTGGCCACGTTAAAGTGAAGCATGCACCACCTAACTCGCTTCTACTTAGGCTGATGCTTCCTTCATGCATGTTTGCTATCCTTTCAACAATCGCTAAGCCTAAACCATAGCCACCGAGTTTTTTGTTTCTGCTTGAATCGACTCGTTGAAAGGGTTGAAATATAGAGTCCCAATATTGTTGTTCTATGCCGAGCCCATCATCCTCAACCACTAGTTGATAACCGGCTTCGCGCACACTAAAGCTAATGTGTATGCAGGAATGACTATACCGTAAAGCATTGACGAGTAAGTTTTGTAGCAAGCGTGTTAAATAAAATAAGTAGGCTTCAACGTGATGGTTAGTATCTTCGGTTGAATTTATCACAATACTTTTATCGGGATACAAAGACGCTGTTTTAGCTTCAACAGACTTTATGCAGTCGATGATGTTAAATGAGGATAGGGTCTGATTGGTTAGGTTTACCTTGTGAGTATTACCGGCATCTAATTGTTGAAAAAACAGCGTCTCATCTACAAGGTGATTGAGTTCATCTAAGTCTTTTCTTAAGCCTTGTATTTTTTCTTGAGAACGAACACTTTTTATAATTTCGTCCTGATTTGAAAGCATATCAAGTCGAAATTTCATCCGGCTAATCGGTGTTCTCAATTCATGTGCAACGGCTTGAGTCATATGCTTTTGGTCGGATATTAGGTCACTAATGCGTGTTGCCATACCGTTAAAACTACCGGCTAATACTGAAACGGTATCAACGCCTTTATCTTGGAGCCGAGTATTAAAAAAACCGGGGCCAAATTGCTTCACCATGGTCGACATATTACTTAATCGTTTCTCTAAGCGCCTTACCATAAAATATGCACCTAAACCGGTAATGAATAATGAAACAAACAACAAGGTAACGAGTAGTGGTATGGGGGTTGTTTGGAATGTTGGAATAGGACCCAATACTAACGTTTGTTTGTCCTGTTTATCGATCAAACTATAAATTGATAGTGCTTCCTCACCTTTGGTGTCGATTTCAAGGGCGACGACAATATCACCGCTTTGTAATCGCTTGGTTTGTTTGTTATCCAGTGGTAGTTGGTTGATCAGTTGAATTGAGAGCGGGTAAGAGTATGACGCTTGTAAACGTTCGATTTGAACGGCACGTTCTTTTGCTGAAAACCGGCCAAGTTCATTCAATACTAACAGGGCGCTGACGCGCAACTGTTGCTCGGTGACACTTTTGATCGAGGTTGAAACTAATTGAAAATTATCTGCTTTGGTATCTGTGATGGCTGCAAAGACACGAAAAATTTCTTCGTCATCAGAAAAACGAAAAATTATTTTACCCGCTTTAAGATTTTTTAGTTCATCAGTACTGAGTTCGATCTGGTTTGTGTAGGGGCGTTGTAAGTCTAAGCCGCTTAAACGTTTTACGATTGATAGCCATTGATCTCGTTTAACCCCTTTGTGCCTGCTTAAACCTTCACGAATCAAGGAAAATGTACCAGCGTAAACCGCTTCATTATAAGTGAGTAAGCGGGCTTTATTGACGGTGGAAAAGAGTAAATAGCTTGCCAGCATTGCAGCAAGAATAATTCCAATTAAACCTAGGTAAATACGTACGAACATAGTGAGTCATTCTGGGTGGCGAGTAGGCGAATCCTATCTAATTTATAGCTGGGATAGCTAGTATGAGCAATAAAAAGTTGAATGAATGAGAGCATTTTTTCTCTGGTGACGTTTTTTAATTGCATGTGTGAATGGCAAAGTATTTCTGTGGTATTCGTAACTTTCTGTTTTCAATTTTAAGATTCATTTAAGTTTCACCGGGCAATCTACGTAGCACCTTAATTACAAAGGCATAGCTACTATGATGAATCACCCTAATTCACCGCGATTAATCGTCTCTTTAAACAAGCAAAATCTAGTTGTTGATCAAAAGCAGGCAGCGGCTACTTACACCGTACCAATTAAGAGTCCTTTAACTTTGGTGAGTCGCTTTTCTAAGCAAACCTCCAATGATCCTATTCAAATTCTCAATACCAAACATGTATTACGCTCACAGGTTGAAGATTTTATTAAGGGTATTTTTAAACAGCATCACAATGCTCAAATTAGCAGTTTTTTACCTCAGTTGTTTGCGATCTTCGATGAGCATGGCAACACCAAAAGTGTGTTGGGTTTACGCAATGCCCAATGCGACTCGCTTTATTTAGAGCGTTACCTCGATCAGCCAATTGAAACCCTCATTGCGCAAGCTAAACAGCAACTCGTAAGGCGTGCTCAGGTCGTGGAAATTGGTAATTTAGCCTCTCTCAATTCGGTTAGCTGTAAAACACTATTTAGTTTTATTACGCAGCATTTACAGGATCAAAATGTTGAATGGATAACTTGTACCGGCACCGCGGTACTGCGTTTGGTTTTCCGTCGCTTAGGTATTAAGGCCTTACCGATTCACCAAGCGGATCAAAATCGTTTAGGCGATGAGCAATATGAATGGGGCAGTTATTACGATAATGATCCGCAAGTGATGTTGATCAACGTGCGAGAGACTAATCAACACTTTATTGATGTGGCGAAAGCCCGTGATCGTGCAAAGAACCACTAAACATAACCCACTTATTCTCAAACTAAATAGAACCTACGGATAACTATATGAATACTCTGTTTGCAAAACTAGCGCAACGCGCCCAATTTTATGCGTCTGAATTGGCGCTTAAATCCGCGCAACAACAAGTGAGTAATTTACAGTTACTTGAGCG
>ENA-OSET01001942-OSET01001942.1-sediment-metagenome-genome-assembly--contig:-NODE-1942-length-20703-cov-30.482595_pt1 | contig 20703 bp, 24 predicted proteins | sample MGYA00237882_ERZ534229 | MGnify/ENA primary metagenome ERZ534229 (study PRJEB26408, sample SAMN06266212) | sediment metagenome | isolation source: Hudson Canyon methane seep mesocosm | place... | reverse complement strand
TGTTACCGTTCGACTTGCATGTGTTAAGCATACCGCCAGCGTTCAATCTGAGCCATGATCAAACTCTTCAGTTTAAACTTGCTTGATACTAAATAAGATTAGTATCCAATCTTGGCTCGACAACTTCTAAAGTGATAACTTTAAAAGATTTACTTATTGACGTATTACAGACTCACTTCCGAAGAAGCTTGTCTTTATTGTTTTACATGAATATCGTGTCGAATATTTTTTACTACAACTTAAAATATCCAGCACAAGTACCCACACAAATTATTTCGATTAGATTTTTAAAGAGCTAAAGACCGAAGCCTTTGTTTCTGCAGGATGACTAGGTCACTGCCCTGCTGAGTCCGACTATTATACAGAGTCAAAACCCGTTGTCAACCTCCTTTTTGACTTAATTTTCAAAGCTGAAACAAACAATCAAACAACAACCATTCGATCCAGTCAAAAACTAAAACCCTCATCCTGAGAGCCGATTCGGAAGCCAATCACTCAACCCCGAAGAGCTGACCATTATAACCTCCCAACTCCATTTGTCAAACTTTTATATTTAATCAGAAAAAATTAAATCCGATCAAACTAAATATAAACCCCGCTTCCTGCGCCGCTTTCAACCTGAGACAGCGTCGAAAGAAGTGCGCATTCTACAGCAATTAAACCAACCGTCAAGTGTTAATTTTCGAATTTACAACATATCCCTTATAAAGCTAAAGATTCACTTAAAACAGCCGACATATTAATTAAAGAAAATAAAATGGTGACGAAAATGGCTACTTTAAAAAGCAATACCCTCATCACTCAAAGTCGCTCAATTTTTATTGATACATTAAGTGATGAATCAACCGTTTTTACTGGCTATGGCATCTACGCACATATTAGCCCTATTTTGATTGAAAAATTATTCAATGATTTTTCAAATCAGAGCTTATCCGCCAGAGCATTTGCCAAGAAATTCCTGAGAACCATTCATTAAGACTAGCAAAACGAGATTAACCCAGTGATTCAATGCCAAGGATGGCGAATAACAAGGTAATGCAAGAGCAGATCCCCTGACGCAAACTGAAAATCATTTGGTTATTATATAGACACCCCCAGACAGGAAGCGCCACGAGCAGAATCAACTTAGTGCAAGCAGAAATATTAAATAGACCAGCCCCGCACCCTACAAACTTCGCACCCCATTTCTTAGAGGTAAAGTTTTATCCAAATTTAAACACTACAGCTTTAAGCTAGACCTGCCCGCTCATCATTCTGCAATTGATATCTTGCTATTGAAGCAATTTCATCATCTGCATCATGAATAAAGGAGTTAAGGCCATGCCCACGCTTCACCACGACAAATCTTACAAATTCATTATTATCAGTTACTAACAAATCTAAAATATTTTTTTGATCGGCATACTTGGCAACTGTTGCACGCACACGCCAGCTTTTATCCTTAACTAAAAACTCATGCCCTACTTTTTTTCTTGCTACAGCAGCCCTAACCAAAGCAGACTTATCATGTATCAATTTTTTTAAGGCAAAACACAAATCAACCGCCTCCAATCGAATATACTCATCTCTCTCTTTGAGCACACCCAACTCATTATATTCTTTACCCGCAATAACAACAGTATCCATAACAAACACCACTTACTTAACTTACCTACATTCTAGCTTAGATAAGAGATACAAACCATTGTTATTTAACAAAAAGCGTACTGCTTCACATAATTAATAATGAGGAGGGAGTTCCTCACCCTGATTAATCGTCCCAGGCTCAGCCATATTCCTTATTCGCTGTCCTAGCAATCTACACATTTCTTCCAATCGAATTAACTGCTGCTGTTGATCGCCAACCACTTCATTTAATGTTTGAAGCAAATCATCCTGATACGCAACTTTTATTTCCAACTCCGTTATACGGCTATCACCCATTTCAATCTACCTTCCATACAAACCAGCTAACTTATTCTTCGTCGTACGCCTGATACCCATGCGTCCCAATAATTTCAACAAGCTCTTCATTCGTTAAATACCCAGTAACGAGACCTTTTTTAGTATTAAAATCCACACTCGCACTCTCAACATCTTTATCCCTATGCAAAACCATCTCCAAATACAGCGCACAGGAAGCACAACTCATTCCGTCCACAAAAAAATGAATATCTCTTTTTATTCCCTTATGCGGAACACTATTAGCCGCCAAGCTAGCAATATGGCTACGAGGCTTTTCTGAAAAATTCGCCAACACAACATCTAATAATCTTAACAAGGCTTCAGCGGGTAAAGCTACCGAATCAAACCGAATCAATACAGAGTTACTTAATGGCTCAACCAACACCTCTTCAATAGCCTCTCTCTTGAGCAGAATAATATTTAGAATTGCAGCCCTTTCTTCATCATTATACAAACAAGGTGCCGTAACATCTAACTCCCTCTCTTGCTGACCCATTATAAAAAAATGGTTATATTTTTGTTTTTCTACCATTGTAAATCTTCTACCAATCTATTTGACGACCACTTCTTTCCTTAGCTTCCCTGACTAACCCAATCCTTTCAAACCTCTTTAACTTGCCATTTCTTTGTATTATTCTTGCAATTATAGCTTACTATTTCTTTATACCACTCTTCCACCTGCGCATCACCATACTCTCTTTCCAGCTGACGAATTGCAAAGTGTGCTTTTGCCATTTTTTGATAATGCTGTATAAATAACCAATTTACTGACGCACCACTCACTGCACCTATAACAGGCAAACTTTGAGCCGCCAACTTACCAGAAACAGGAATTGAAAAACGTGTTGAAACGGCATTAAGCAATTTAACCAACACTGGCGCCCCTTCTTTGGAAAATCCATGAACAGCAATATGATTAGTGGTATCCCCTAGCGCCTTGGTTAAAAAAGAACGTACCGCATAATAACTAGTGTCAGCTGCTTCTGAACTTTTTTTAGAACCGCCACCACTTAAAGCAAAAACAGTAAGACACGCCATTTTACTTTCCAGCTCAGCCAAATCCTCACCATAACTACGCCCGATATCTGCGATGGAACGCAACATAATCGTTGCAGAAACAGGCAACTCTACTGCTAAAGCCGCAATACCAAACGACCCACCAATGGCACCACTCATCCCAACAAATAAAGTATGAATCTTATTTTTAGGCTTATTAGCCTGAGTCTTAAGTGAAAAAAGCGCTGCATCCAATGCTTTTCCTAATGCCTTTTTAGTAATACGAGAAACAATATTTGACCAATGCCCAGGCAGAGCAGACATCGCTTTTTCTATAGGCATACCTATAATATGACTAATTGATGTAGCCACATTGGATGATTCCAATTGTTGTGCTGCATTTGCCAATACAGCCAAATCAGCCTGCCGCATTACATCCCCTGAATATTTGACATCAGTATATTTATGTATTCAACCATTTCACCCATAAATACTATACCTTCATCAACTTTTTCTTTTAAAAAATGCAAAAAAGTACGATGCTTAAAATCTTCTTCAACATAAAAAGTCAGCCCTTTATAGATGGTATTCGAACCCATAAAGATCATCACAATTGCAGCCGATTTCAACATTAAACCACGTACAGCAGCGCCCATTTTAGCAAATGCAAAGCTGATTAATAACATGGTGGGCAGTGTCCCCGCACCAAATGCCAGCATTAATGCGCCACCTTCGAGAATTGATGTCGCCGATGTTGCCTCCACATACATTGCAAATGTCAGAGGACAGGGCATCAAACCATTTAAAAACCCAGCGATCATCGCGCCAACAATAGGCCCCTTGGTTCTGGCTTGTGCATAACCTTTACGCAACAAGTTCATCGGTAATAACTTTATCGAACCCTGCCAAGGTATTAATCCTAATATACCTAAAGCAAGAATGATAACGATTGAACCTATAACCATCTGCAAGATGCTTTGAAACTTGCCAATCATTCCGCCCGAAACCAGCACAACACCTAAAGAAGCGGCTAGAAAACCAATTAATACATAGATAGCTATTCTGGTTAATTGATAGGCAAAATAAGGCAATATAGACTTATGCCCCCCGGAATTCATAAAATACCCAGAAACCAAAGCCCCACACATCCCTAAACAATGCCCACTACCCAAAACACCCGCAATAAACGCCAAAGTGTAATCAAATCCTGTGGCTGCCGCCATTTCATGCATACCGTGCATCGAATGATCCATCTTATATCCTTACTTTTTACTAAGTCTTAATGAGTTTACTATAACAGACACCGAGCTCAACGCCATTGCTGCCGAAGCAACCATGGGATTTAATTTCCCCAAAGCAGCAACAGGTATAGCAACCGTGTTATAGCCAAATGCCCAAAACAAATTTTGTTTTATGACCCTAATGGTATCTGTACTTAATTCTATGGTTTCCGTTACTTTGGAGATATCGCCTTGCACCAAGGTCAAATCCGCCGACTCTATGGCAATATCGGTACCACTACCAATTGCGAACCCCACATTTGCCGCAGCCAGCGCTGGCGCATCATTTATACCATCACCAATCATACCGACCTGCTTACCTTCAGCCTGCAATTGCCTGATAATATCAAGCTTTTCATCAGGCTTGGCATTAGCGACAACCTGCTCAATACCAACTTTGGCCGCTATATAATGTGCGGTTTTTTCAGTATCCCCCGTCACCATTAATGTCTCGACACCCAGATTATTTAAGCGCCTAATAGCATCAGCCGCTTCCAACCTCGGTTTATCAGCAATACCAAATACCGCCGCCTCTTTACCATTAATGGCCATATATACAGGTGTTTTTCCCTGCTCAGCAAAATCACTGGCCTCATCCATCAAACCCTGGACATTTATATTTTGATCATCCATCCAAAACTTATTTCCCAGCAATAGTTTTTTACCATCAACCGTTGCTTCTATACCCCGCCCCGTTTCACTGTAAAAATGACTGCACTGCAACTGATCTATAGCTTGCTCATTGGCATAATCAACAACCGCTTTCGCTAAAAAGTGTTCCGAATTATTTTCTGCTGTCGCAGCTAATGCAATTATTTTTTCCTTACCCAATCTTGATTTCTTAAAAAAATCAGTCACAACGGGCTTACCTTCTGTAATTGTTCCTGTCTTATCAAAAACAATCACATTTAATTTAGTCGCAACTTCCAGGCTTTCTCCATTTCTTATATACACACCTTTTTTGGCAGCTTGTCCGGTACCTACCATAATTGCTGCTGGTGTTGCCAAACCTAAGGCACATGGACAGGCTATCAACAACACAGTCACTGCACTACCAAATGCAACAGAGAATGGCGCCCCTACTAATAACCAACTGGCAAAAGTTAAGCCTGACACCCCCATCACTGCAGGAACAAATACGGCAGAGATTCTATCCACCTGCTTTTGAATCGGTAATTTAGTCGCTTGCGCCTGATCAACCATATGAACAATGCCAGCCAAGACCGTATCCATCCCTATCGCAGTTGCCTTAATATGCAGAGCCCCATTACCATTGACACAGCCTCCGATAACCTTTTGCCCAATCTCCTTCACTACAGGCATGCTTTCACCTGTCACCATTGCTTCATCAACGGTTGATACACCAAAAACAACATCAGCATCAGTTGGAATTTTTTCACCAGGCCTAACGAGCAGAACATCATCTAAAACAATATCATCCACATCGATCAGAACTTCTTCACCGTCTTTTAATAAAGTCGCCGTTTGTGGCTGCAAATCGACTAATTTACGAATTGCCTCCCCTGCTTTCCCTCGCGCCCTCTCTTCCAGGTAGCGACCTAACAACACAAATGTAATAATCGCAGCCGCAGCCTCAAAATACATATGCCCTTTGCGCCTGAACAATACTGGCAAACTATAGCCATAAGCCGAACCGACACCCAATGCAATCAAGGTATCCATATTAGCCGCTTTTTGTTTAGCCAATTTCCAGGCTTTGACAAAAAATTGTTTTCCCGTACCAAAAACAACGGGCGTGGTTAAAGCTAACTGAAACCAATGAGTCCATCTGGACTGATTCATTGACATCGCCACAGCAATAACAGGTGCACTTAAAACACTAGACCAGATAAACCGCCGCTTAGCCAGCTCAATCCTTTGTTGCTCCTTAATAATCAGATTTTTTCTTTGAGACAAAGTATCCATAGATAACGCCTCATAACCCAGCATTTCTATTTTGTCCGTGACTTGCTTCTTATCTAGTACGCCATGAACAGTAACCGTCTCTGTGGCAAAGTTAACATTGGCTGACTTAACATTTGAATCTCGACTTAGCACCATTTCAATCAACAATGCACAAGATGCACATGTCATCCCGACTACTGCCAGGTCAACCTCTTGAATTGGCCCATCAAATTGCTTTTGTTTTTTCTCTCGAATTTCTTTCTCTTTTTGAGCGATATTACCCAACACCGCATCTAACAGAATAAGAAGATTCTTTTTCGGTAGATGCGCAGGGTCAAAATCAATAACAACCGACCCCAGGGAAAACACCGAACGAATGCGTTTTATTTCCGAGCGTTTTTTAAGCAGAATTTCAAGAATATAACATCGTTCAATATCTTTTTCTAAAACAGGAGAAACAATACGAATACGCCTTTTCAACTGATGAACAAGGCTAAAGTTGTTATAACTAGCTATTTCTGAATCCATAATGAGAGGTTTTGATACTAAGGAGTAACTCGAAAGTTACATTATTTAGTGAATGAATAACAATGATAAAGGGTGGTCAGAGATCAATCCAAGAATAACCACCCATTCAAAACAAGTTTTATTTTGCAGGCCTACGTGAACGCACTAATAAATAAAACAGATAAAAGACCGCTGCCCATTGAGACTTAAAAGCCCAAGGCTTAGGTATCCATTCTTGAGTAATCCGCGTCCAATGCAGTTTAATCAAATACAGAACCAGAACATCATTCAAAAAATCAATAACGGCCTTCTCAGGATCTTTGATAAAAGACTTAGGCTTTTTTAGTCCCAATTTTGTAATTACTTTTGCGGCTTGAACGGTATCTTTAGCATCAGTATATTTCTCCGATGCCCATTTCGATGCTTTCCAGCTTTTTACTTTAGCTTTTACATTCCATAGTGACTGCTTAGCGTCCACAACCTCTTTAACAACTTTAGGCACCAGCAAACCTTGCTCATCCATCTCTGCAAGAAGCTGAAAAAGTTGCGTAGCTAATTGATTAAAATCACAAACTACTTCTTGATATCGAATAGACAGTTTTTTTTGCTTCCTGAAAAGGTCTACTCTATACACACCATCAATTGCCTGAACGCTGCTGCTCACTACTTTAGCAACTGCAGCATCACAAAGCTGATCAGGTATTTCAAATCGAACATGTCCATCTGTTCTATATCTAATAATAAATTCTTTTTGGATACTCATAAGCGAAAATTAACCAACATTAAAAGCAAAAACGGGCAATAAGACGTATATTATATACACCTTACTGCCCGTCAATTTTTTTACTATCTCAAAAAACTATGCCAGATTAAACGTTTGAAACGCTCAACTTTCTTCTTTAGTTTCCGCTACAATATCTTCCAGATTTTCTTTTTGTTGTAACACAAAATCTTTACCTGCATCAGTTGCCTTACCCACACTTGATACAATTTCTTTTCTATATTTATACACGACATAGCCAGCAGCTATACCTAACCCAAATACCAATACAGGATGTTTGGCTAATTTACTCATAAGTTTTCCCCCAGACTTTACAGATGCAGAAGCCATAGATCCTTTCATAATCTGCTTTCCCATTGCATGTGCACCATGGTGACTATGCCCAGAATGCTTCATACCTTTCATTGCGTGACTACCGTGCGAATGCGCCATTTTTAACTCTCTTTGAATAATTAAGAATCTTCTGCTGATTCAGTTAAAACCTGATCCTCATGAAGCATTTGAAAAATTCCTTTACAACCTTCACAGCAGAATGTCTTATTACCCTCTTGGGTTTTAAGCCTAAAGCCTTCAACTTCAACCGCTAATCCACAAAGATCGCAAACTTCTTTTTTATCGCTCATTTTCAATCAATATCCTTAAACGAAGCAGGTTTGTATACTATCAAATAAAGTAGGGAGTCTCAAATCTAATGACAGCTAAATCCAGCTGAGGCAGCACCTGACTCATCACTTCCACCATGAGTAGCTTTACTACTGGCTTTCATTAAAGCAATCCTTAACGCACCGGTTAAACTTGCTCCCAAACCCAAACGCATCGCTAAGGCAGGAACCAAAATCATCGATGCAACGGCAAGCCCAGCCCCTAGAGCCAATGACCCTCCATCAATTGAAGACTTTTCTTGCTCTGTTACTGAAGAATCTGCTGTTATTTCTTGTGCCATAAGTTTCTCATTCGTCTGTAAGTTAAATCGTACAAAATAATGAGCATAAATGATGCCACAAAATAAGTCATTAATTTAATAGTGGTTTTTTTTAAAAAAATTAAAAAATTAAAAAAACTATGTTATTTAACGCACTTTGTGCCAGTCAAATGCCCTCCTTCTCGACAAAAAAACTATCTTGCCACTTTTTGACATATAATTATCTTCCTCATACAAACCAACAATAAAACGATGCCAACATTACTCTTTTCTCTACGCGGCGTACCTGATGACGAAAGTTATGAAATCAAGGAATTATTAACTTCGCATGAGATTAATTATTACGAAACATCAGCTGGAAACTGGGGGATATCAATGCCTGCACTTTGGCTTAACAATACTGATGAGTTAGAGAAAGCGCAAAAGCTACTCGACGAATATCAGCAACAAAGGGCTATCAGCCAACGCGAAAACTATGAACAATTAAAAAGAGAGAAAAAAGATAAACGCTTAATCGACGTTATCATAGAAAAACCATTGAGACTCCTTATATATCTGGCTGCCATTGGCTTTATTTTGTATCTGTATGTGAAAATGCTCTTTGAGTTTGGCTTATAAAAGCAAACACTTCATATATAAAGATAAGCAGCGAAAATCAGCCAACTTACCAGCAATAGTAACCAAGGTAAAACTGCTTGCTTATAAACAACCTTCACTTGAGTTTCTACAGCATCAATATCATCAGATTTAGAAACAGCCTTAGATGCTTTTAGTAGCTTCCTATTTAATTCCCTAGACTTTTCTTTTTGCTGTTTCTTATAATGATTAATACCTTTTTCTATCCCTAGTGCAATCAACTTGGTCTGCTCTTTTGTTTGCCCAGGGCGCTGAGTTGCCTTTGCCGCCTTAAGCCCATCTTCTTGTGTTTGTGCTGATGGTTTTTGATATCTATTATTTTTAGCCATTATTCTTCAATTCTATAAGGTTCCATTTGAATAGAAAGTACCTTTCTACCCAACATAATTACTTTACCGTGATAACGCTCTTCACCTGTAGAGCAAAATTCAAACTGAAAAGATCGCCAAACGTTAACCTTGCCATGCTCATCTCTTTTCAACCATTGCCCCGTCAAAGCAGCATAATCATCCAGCAACATCACATCCATTTTCCGACAATGGACAACAGCCGCTGAAAAAGCAATTTCTCTTGCCTTGGTAGCACTTGACCAATAATAAGCAAGTAATAACAACAAAAGAATTAAAAACAAATCCAGCATAAAAACCCTTATCTTAAAAAATCGTAAATACTCAGCGTATATTTTCTGCGAGTACAGGATGTTTATTTATCAGTCTGGGCAATAGATCATTGCAACAGAACTTGCCAAGCACACACAACTGTAACTGCAAACCTCACCCGAAGCAGGCGCTGATTACTGCTATGGCTATCTATTTTCCCTTGCAATATCTGCATTCACCACAAGCATTGATTATCCGCTTTTTTTGAAAATCGCGCCGAGAGCGGACGCCCCAACAAAGAGAAGCATTACACTACCACTATAAAATCAAACACTTAATAAAATATTAATCAAGCGTTACAAAAAAACAAAGTCATCTGTAGACGTATACTGTTCATGCAACTATTATAATATCTTTGGCTAAGCTAGAACCAATCCCCATGAATTATCTAGAGATATATTTCAATGGCATTCTAAAACACAATGTCCCAATTCAATCTGATGTCATCAGTATTGGTAGAGCGGTTAGCAATGATGTCGTTATTGATAATATGGGAGTATCCAGCCATCATGCCATTATCGAAAAAAAAGATACTCTGTTCTACCTTGAGGACTTAAACAGCACCAACGGCACTTTTGTTAACAACAATAAGATAACACAAGCTTATAAAGTTGGCTTACATGATGTTATTACCATAGGTAAGCATACCATTAAATTCAGTGAATGGAGTCAATCACAACAGTCATCAACAAGTGATCTAACTCAAGACATATCGGATGCCACAGTCCTCATGAGTAAAAGCCAGATCAACAAAAAAACAGCAGATAAAAACTCCCAACTCACTTCATTCCATTTAGCTTTAAATGGCGAGAAAATGGGAATTAAGAAATTATTATTAACAAAAAACAGCTATCGCATAGGTAAAGCAAAAGATAATGAAATTCGAACAGGCGGATGGTTTAGTCCTGCTTATATAGCTAAAATAAATAAGGTAGGTCAGTCTTTTTATATCATCCCTCTAAAGAGAAATGCTATTAAACTTAATAATACTGTCATTAATACAGATACACTGCTAATGCCATCAGATCTGATAACAATAAAGAGATTAACACTAAGATTTTCAAGCAATCAATAGAATGGGCGACTGACAAGCATTAAAACACGCTAGCCCGGTGCCATCCATATAATAGAGACATTATCTTTACCCCCTCTTTGCAACGCTGCAGCCAGCAATTGTTGGCAATATACCTCGGGTAACTGCCCGCTCAACCTTTGCTGGATTTGTTCTATCTCTGCATCATCAAGCATATCGGTTAAGCCATCAGAACAAATCAAAAAACTATCTGCCTCATCAATCTTTGTAATTCTTATGTCGGGTTCTACGGAAGCATAGGGACCCACAGCTCTAACGATCACATTCGCCGAAGGTTTTTCGCCTTCACAGCCACCATCCAGCCATAACTGAAGCATCGAATGATCACGACTTAAGGCTTGCAACTTCCCTTCTCTGATTCGATAAATACGGCTATCACCAATATGGAAAACTAACATAACATCAACTGATAATAACCAACAGCCTGCAATTGTTGTCCCCATACCACTACCATTTAAGGCATTACGCTCCATATTCAATTGATACAGGTGATTATTTGCTTCATGCAACACCTTTTTTAAAGCATCTTTTTTCTCTTTAAAATTCACTGAAACCGTTGCAAAACTGTTATGTAAATCAGCAAGCCACGATCTAAAACTCATATGAAACTCTTGCGACTGAAGAGCACTATGGATTTCATTGATAGCCTCTGCACTGGCTACCTCACCCGCCTCATGCCCTCCCATTCCATCAGCGACCAACAACAAACCTAAATCTTCATCGATTAAAATATTGTCTTCATTATGTTTACGCACATTGCCCACATCAGTAATGCCTGCGACAACATATTTATTTAACAATTTTTTACACATATTCATTACCAATTTAATAGGCAATCGCTGATAATAAGGGAGCTGGAAAGAAATAATTGTCCACTATTGGGCAGGATTTTTCCCCTGCCCCCTAAAGCATCTTAAATATTAATTTAGAACAGAGAAAGCCAATGAATAATTGTAGCCAATGCGGCCAAACAATAGGCAGCATCAATAGCCGTTGTCCTCACTGCAATAGTTTAAATTCAAAAATAGATAATATACTCGCAACAGAGGCGGCAGAGGCAGAAAAGAGATCATTAAAAGGCAAGCTAAAATCAATTTTACAAGCTGAAAATAAAAAACAGGCCTTCCTTTTTCAGATCAGCACAGCAAAACAATCATTAACAAAAGAAAGTCTATTCATCCTACTTATCGTCTTTGCTTTCATTTTCTCTATGACATTTGCAGTCATTTAGCTAAACGATATTGAGCATTAGTAAGCGCTAACAGCTCCAAACAATCAATACGGCATAGCCATAACGACTCAAGCCATTGATATTTCAATAAAAACTTATTTTATTTTCTGGCCTAGGCAACTGCTCCGGCATTGCTCTAGCTACAGCATCCATGCTGTAGCTATCCATCACAAAATAACTTTTGGAATGAACAACCCCTCTATTGCTGGATTCCCACATAAATGAGAGTTAAGGGAGCTGGAAAGAAATAATTATCCAATATTTGGGCAGGGCTTTTGTTTGTCTTTAGTGGCGTGGCAACAGGCGCATAGCAAGCTACGTGAATGCTTCCACCTCGCTGAAGGCTGACAAAAAGACTAGCAAGATTGGATGATTATTTTTTTCATTTCCCTAAGTAAAGCAATGCAGAAACTATTAGCGAGGAGGTATTAAAATAAATATTTCCTTATTAATACCTTGCATGCTTTATCCATCAAATCAAAGTTAATGATCGACTAGTCACTATTAAGTTGTCAAAATTCTCAAAACTGATTGAGCATGTTCAGCAACCTCAACACCTAAGTCTGTTAAATACCCCCCATCATCTTGAGAAGTTAAGCCCTTATCAAACAGTCTTTTTGCTGCAGCAATAACCTCTGGTTCAGCTGAACCGTGGACTTTAATCCCTTCCTGTATCGAGGTTAAATTATAGTGCGTAAGTAACTTAATTTCTTCTATCAATTCTGCTGTTAAAGCCATCAATTTTATCCTCACATTTAAAAATAACATTATAACAATTATCGAGAAAAAAAATTTACATCATTCAGTTCACACCTAAAACTAATCAGCAAATAATTTAAAAGTACGGTAGTTGGCCGCGCCAAAACACTATTAATGATTAATGTCTTGTAACTACTCAGCGAATTGAGGGCTGAAGGCATAGGAAATTGATTTATAAGGACGCGTAAATACGTCCCTGTAAGCTCTGCTGCAACGTCCTGTTGCAGAAGCCTGATAAATCAACACCCTATGCCTACAGAAAAATATATACTGAGTAGTTACAATGTCTTTACATAAAAAACACTCAAATTTCAATCTTTACCTTGCTCTGATAAATACTCATCCTTCAAATGCATATAATGCTTATAAGAATATTCTAAAAACTGCTTTTCAGTGTCTTTTAAAGGACGAGCTTGTTTGGCAGGAGAGCCTACATATAAATAACCACTTTCCAGTTTTTTACCTGGTGGTACCAGTGCACCCGCCCCTAACATCACATAATCTTCTAAAACCGCATCATCCATAATAATCGCACCAATACCAATCAAACAATAATTACCAACGGTACAGGCATGTACTACGGCTCGATGCCCGATGGTCACCCCTTTTCCTATGGTTAACGGGTGGCCTTGTGGCGAATAATCCCCTGCATGAGAAACATGTAACACCGATCCATCTTGCACATTTGTGCCGTCACCGATACGGATACTTTCTACATCACCTCTAATCACTGTTGTAGGCCAGATCGAAACATCATCCCCCACAACCACATCACCAATAACAACCGCACTATCATCTACAAAGACATTGTTACCAAGTACTGGCTCTAAATTTTTAAATGACTTTATCATCACAAATCCTCCAAATATTTACTATAATCATACAACATCTATTTAAACAGAGGTTGACATGGCTCTTCTTGATGGCATTAAAAGACAGCTTCGTTCCGTTATAGAATGGAAGGATCCTTCAGCAGATATCATTTTGTCTCAATGGACAGAAAATGGTGATGAAATAAAAAACGCATCCAAACTTATCGTTGGACCAGGCCAGGGCTGTATCTTTGTTTATGAAGGTAAAGTTAAATCAATCATTGAAGAAGAGTGCCTGATTGATTTAAAAACAGCTAACATCCCCTTCTGGACCACCATCAAAAAATTTATGCAATTTTTTGAGAGTGAACACAAAGTCGGCATTTATTTCTATAAGAAAAGTAAAATTCTGGACCAAAAATGGGGCACCACCTCGGTGATTAAATATGACGACCCCAAATATAAATTCCCTGTCGGTTTAAAGGCTTATGGTAACTATAGTTACCGCATATACGATCCAAAGGATTTTTTTGTCAATATTGTGGGCAGTCACTCCAACTTTTATATTGACGATTTTAGAACAATAATGTCTGCTCGTATCATTCACCCGATTAGTGATTATCTGGCTGAAAGTAAATTCAGTTATGCTGAAATTGATGCCAACAGGGAAGAAATTGCCCAAGGCCTTTCCATCAAGCTCTCCATGGCTTTTCGTAAACTCGGCTTTGATATTACCGACTTTAGAATTGAAGGGACTGATTTTGATGATGAGACCTTAAAACGCATTAACCGCATTGCAGACCTAACGGCTGAGGCTCAAGCAGCAAAAGCAGTTGGTCTCGATTATGCGAAAGTACAACAACTAGAAGCCATGCGTGAAGCATCACGAAATGAAGGCGGTGGTGCTGGAATTGGCATGGGTATGGGCGCTGGCATAGGCCTAGGACAAAGCATGGCACAGTCTATGACCGAACCGACCCCTCCAGCCCCTCCAGTTGCAAACACAGATAATGCAATGGCTAAATTGACTCAACTGAAAAACATGTTTGAGGCCGAGTTAATTACCGAACAGGAATACGCGGCCAAAAAACAACAAATTCTGGAAAAAATGTAAAATGGCTAGATGTACTAGCTGCTCAGCTCCCTTACCAGCAAACATCAATCGTTGCTCATATTGCAACGTGCGTAATGATGTCGATTTACATAAAAGACATAAATATACTATTCAGGCCAAACAGTCAGACCGACTCTGCCCTCATTGCGAAACAGCGTTACAAACGATCAAATTAGACATTAATGGTGATTTTTTTATTGAACGCTGTAAAAGCTGTTTCGGCCTGTTTTTTGACAATGGTGAAATTGAAACGCTGCTTACATCCTCTGTCTCAAATATTTCTGATATCAATGTAGCATTAATAAAAAACATCAATAAAGACAGATTCCAAAGCCATCAACAAGTCAAATATGTCAAATGTCCTGTTTGCAGCATATTAATGAACAGAGTCAATTTTGGCCATCGTAGCGGCGTCATTATCGACCAGTGCAAAAAACATGGCATTTGGGTGGATAGTGGAGAAATCACCCATTTAATGGAGTGGAAAAAGGCTGGCGGTCAATTACTCCATGAAAAAAATGAAGCTAAAGAAAAACAGAAACATAAGAAAAAAACATCACCGCCTTTGTCTTCTTATGATCAGAGCAGCTATTATCGACAATCTCATAATATAGAAACAGATTTGTTAGAGTCTGTTTCTAGCCTTATATATAAGCTGTTTAAATAAAACTGCTATACTCACACAAAGGAAAATAGAGTATATTAATTTATACTGTGTAACTGCTAAGCGTAATTCAAGACAAAGTTTCGTCAATAGTATATTGCTGAGGGCTTAAGAGCGAACATTTGCTTTTTAAATTCACGTTGAGCAATGACTATACTATTAACAGTATATTTTAAATAAGCTTTATATTATCAAGGTATATCAATGGCTTTAATGAGCTCATTTTTTAAAGGGAAAGCATCAAAACCTCCTGTTATTATCTCAGGAGATAAATTAACCATTGAAAAACTAAAACAATTAATCCCCATTAGAAACTTAAGTAATGACAAACTTGAGTCGTTCGCTATGGAACACAACTGTGAAGTTATAGCTAAGGGAGAAATAATTTTCAAAGCGGATGAGCCATCTCAATCCACTATTTATTTATTAAAAGGGACTGTTTCCTTAGCAGACAAAAATGGTAAAGCATTTGTAATAGAGGACTCTGAAGCAAAAGCCAAATTTCCTTTGACTAGTGGCTTAAAGCACACCACAACCGCCACAGCAATAACAGAAATTAACATCTTACGTGTTTCTCAGTCTATCATGGCTGTCCATTCAGAAAAACATCATTATGCTGAACTGAAGATCCCTGAAAATTTAAAACAAAACCGCCTATTACAAACCTTCGTTCAAAACATTGCTAATGATGATTTAGAGGTCCCTTCTTTACCTAGTATTGCAATTCAACTACGTAAGGCAATGCAAAATGAAATTGGTGTAGATGAAGCAGTTAAAATAATTCAGCTTGATCCAGTGATTTCTGCAAAGCTGGTAGAAGTCGCTAATTGCCCGCTCTACGTCTGTAGAACACCCGCCAAAAGCTGTTTTGAAGCCGTAAAAAGGATAGGCTTAAACCCTACTCGTAGCTTAGTCATCAGTTTAAGTATTAAAAATATTTTTAAAAGCGACTCACCACGCATTAAACGGTTGCTTGATCACCTATGGAAAGAAAGTATTTATCTTTCAAGCTTATGTTTTGTTCTGGCTTCAGCGAGTAAACAAGGCTGTCCTGAAGAGGCTCTATTGGCAGGTTTGATTGCCGACATAGGTACAATTCCCTTTCTTAATTTCGTCTCCAACTTGCCAGACGATTATTATGATGAACAAGAAATCATCCAAGCCTTACCTGTTATTAAAGGGGTCGTTGGCGCCACTATTTTAGAAAAATGGGGCTTTACCGAAGATTTCATAGAAGTTCCGTTAATGTCAGAATTATGGCATCTGCATAGTGATGGCCCTTTGACCTACACTGACATCGTTATTTTATCGAGACTGCATAGTAAGATTGGTAAAAAGAACACTAATTTACCTGCCATAACTTCAATTCCAGCAGCCAGTAAATTAAAAACAATTACCCTTTCCCCAGAAAACTCATTAAGTATCCTGCATGATGCAAAAGATAAAATTAATGATGCCTTGAAGACTTTTTCGTCTTAAACAACTATGTTCTGGAATCGCAAAAAGAAAAAAACGCCTACAGAGACATCTTCTACCGAAGCCAGTAAAAAAACACAGAAAACACTGCCTTTAGCTTTTCTTAAACGCCTGATCCCTATCGGACGTTTAGCCGATGCAGATTTACTCAAATTACGAGCCACTCTATCTCATTACAAACCTGGAAATATTATTTTCAGCCAAAGTGAATCATCAGAGTCACTCACTTATATTATTAAGGGCCAATGTTTTTTAGAAACCAATACTGGCTCTGGTTATGAGATAGATGCCGCCACATTCAAATCCTGCTACCCTCTATCAAGCCATACACATAACCTATGTACCGCAATTGCAAAAACAGATGTTAGCGTTATTCACTTTCCTCAAGAAACATTGCATCACAGTAGTAGTACAGATATAAGAAACCCCCTGTTAAATATCGAAGATATCCCTGAAAGCCTTGCTGATAATGTTTTTTTCAATACTTTCTGTCAACATTTTAAACAACAAAAACTTTTCATACCCAGCCTCCCCGATGTTGCCTTAAAGCTTAGGCTAGCCGTACAAAAAAACATAGGCGTTATTGAAGCAGTTAAAATAATTAACCTTGACCCCGTTATTTCTTCAAAATTAATTCAAATTGTTAACAGCCCTCTCTATAGAGGCATTAATCCAATTAGTAACTGCCATGATGCAGTAACCAGGCTAGGCTTAAGCACAACAAAAAACCTAGTGACCAGCATTAGCCTGCAAAATCTTTTTAAGAGTCATAATAAGGAACTCAACCAAATAACGCTGATGCTTTGGAAACAAAGCATTCAAGTCTCCAGTATTAGTCATACACTGGCATTACTAACAAAAAAAACCAACCCAGACGAAGCCTTACTTGCAGGACTGGTTCACAACATTGGCGCTATTCCCGTTATAATTTTTGCTGATAGCCTGGAAAATCAAAGTTATAGCATTCAAGATATAAACCAATCCATCCATGCTCTGCAAGGCTTATTAGGCAATTTCATTTTAGAAAAATGGGGTTTTCCAGAGCTTCTAAAAGAAATTCCCAGACAATCTGAAAATTGGTATCACAGCAATGGTAATACGCTGGACCTTAGTGACATTGTGCTACTGGCCAAATTTCATAGCTATATCGGCACAAAGAAAATGCTTACCTTACCGCCTATACACACTTTACCCGCGTTTCAAAAACTGGGCGAAAATGCATTAACACCTGATATGTCATTACAAACACTGCATGATGCAAAACAGCAAATCCAGGAAGCCATTAGTTTATTTAAATCATAAATGCAGCTGCATCGTAGAACAAGCGATGTCCACCCACCCATCTAAGTAAAATCATGTTTGTAGAGCGGACTTCAGTCCGCTATAGTAGAGCTATTATTTTCATGCTCAACTACTGAATAAACCTGCTACCAACCATGAATAACCCCTTATTAGAAAGCACTACTCTCCCACAATTTTCTAAAATCAAACCCGAACATATAGAACCCGCCATAGATGCCTTATTAGCTGAAGCCCGAAGCATTGTTAATCAACATATACAGGCAAGCAATGAATACACTTGGGATAATCTGGTAGAGCCCATCGAAAATATTGAAGACAAACTAAATAAAGCATGGTCCCCCATCAGTCACATGAATTCTGTGCTTAATACCGATGAATGGCGTGATGCCTATAATGCCTGCTTACCCAAACTTAGTGAATATTCAACGGAAATGGGGCAAAACAAGGCCCTGTTTAATGCCTACCAATCCATTGCTAATAGCGATACTTATGCTTCACTAGATACCGCGCAACAAAAAATTATCGGCAATGCTTTAAGAGATTTCCGCTTATCGGGGATTGATTTATCTGCTGAAAAACAACAGCGCTATAAAAAAATCAGCCAGGAATTGTCTCGTTTATCCAGTAAATATGAAGAAAACCTGCTGGATGCAACCAACGCCTGGAGCAAACAAATTACTGATGTCGATCAGCTGGCTGGCTTACCAGAAACAGCCTTGATGCAGGCGAAGCAAACTGCGGAAAGTCAGGGTAAAGAAGGCTGGGTGATCACGCTGCAGTTTCCATCCTATATAGCTGTAATGACTTATGCTGACAACCGTGAATTACGCAAAGAACACTACACAGCTTTTGCCACCCGCGCATCCGAGCTAGGGGAAGATGAGGCATGGGATAACAGCCAGATTATGGAAGATACGCTGGCATTAAGACATGAAAAAGCACAATTACTAGGGTTTGAAAATTACGCCGAATATTCACTGGCTACAAAAATGGCGGATAAACCCGCCGATGTGGTTAATTTCTTAGAGGATTTAGCGGACAAATCATGGCGCCATGCTCGTAAAGACCTTTCCGAGCTAAGAGAATTTGCTAGAGAAAAACACCATGTTAATCAACTACAAACCTGGGATATAGGTTATTTCTCAGAGAAAATGCGTCAGCACTTTTACCAACTATCACAAGAAGAAGTGAAAGCTTACTTCCCATCTACTCGCGTTATACCAGGTTTATTTTCAGTCGTCGAAAAACTCTACGGCTTAAAAATAACTGAGATTACCGATTTTGACCGCTGGCATCCCGACGCCCGGTTTTTTGAAATTAAAGATGAAGATGATCAACTCCGTGGTCAGTTTTATCTGGACCTATATGCCCGTGAGAAAAAGCGTGGCGGCGCCTGGATGGACGATTGTGTGGGGCGTAAAAAAGTAGCTGATGAGATACAAATCCCAGTCGCCTATTTAACCTGCAACTTCACACCACCCACTGGCGAGACCCCTGCCCTATTAACTCATGATGAAGTAACCACCTTATTCCATGAGTTCGGCCATGGTTTACAACACATGTTAACCAAAATTGATCACTTGGGTGTATCAGGTATTAACGGTGTGGAATGGGATGCAGTAGAACTACCTAGCCAATTTATGGAAAACTGGTGTTGGGAAAAAGAAGCCATAGACTTAATCTCGGGGCATTACCAGACAGATGAAAAACTACCCGATGAGTTATTCCAGAAAATGCTTAATGCTAAAAACTTTCAATCAGGCATGATGATGGTCAGACAACTGGAATTCAGTCTTTTTGACTTTAAAATGCATCAACAATACAACCCGGCAAAAGGCGGTCAAATTTATAAAATTCTCAACCAAATCAGAGAACAAGTTGCCGTGATACAAGCGCCAGAATTTAACCGCTTTGCCCATGGTTTTTCGCATATTTTTGCAGGCGGTTATGCAGCTGGCTATTACAGCTACAAATGGGCCGAAGTCTTATCCAGTGACGCTTATTCTCTATTTGAAGAAAAAGGTATTTTTGACCAGACTGCTGGAAAATCCTTTTTGCATAATATATTAGAAACTGGGGGGAGCCAGGATGCCATGCAGTTATTTGTTGAATTTCGTGGTCGTGAACCCGAAATTGATGCCTTACTCAGACACAATGGAATCGCCGTATGAAGTATAAAGATTTAAGAGATTTTATTAAGCAACTGGAAAAACAAGGCGAACTCAAGCGTATTACCGTTGAAGTTGATCCTTATTTAGAAATGACTGAAATTTGTGACCGCACCTTAAAACAGGAAGGTCCTGCGCTATTATTTGAGAACCCAAAAGGTTCAAACATTCCGGTTTTGGCCAATCTGTTTGGCACCCCTAAACGGGTTGCTATGGGGATGGGTGCAGATTCAGTGACTGAATTACGTGGTATCGGCGAACTACTCGCCTATTTAAAAGAACCTGAGCCACCCAAAGGCATGAAAGATGCCATGGAAAAGCTCCCTGTTTTCAAACAGGTGTTGAATATGGCACCAAAAGTCATCAACAACCCACCTTGTCAGGAAGTCATCCGAGTTGGAGACGAAGTTGATCTCAGTGTTTTCCCTATCCAGACCTGCTGGCCAGATGATGC
>ENA-OSET01001940-OSET01001940.1-sediment-metagenome-genome-assembly--contig:-NODE-1940-length-20714-cov-3.440083_pt1 | contig 20714 bp, 16 predicted proteins | sample MGYA00237882_ERZ534229 | MGnify/ENA primary metagenome ERZ534229 (study PRJEB26408, sample SAMN06266212) | sediment metagenome | isolation source: Hudson Canyon methane seep mesocosm | place... | reverse complement strand
TTGTCGCCTTTATTGTGAAGTCCGGCGACCCGAGCCCGAAATTCAAAACCTGCGGCTTTGATTCTGAACTCGCCTTGATTGTCTTCTTTCGACAGAAGAGGCAAGCTGTCAACATACGTGCTGTGGGAGCGTGTCCAATCCAAAGAACCAAAATACAATGTGGCTGGTGTGGCAATTCCCAAAAATAGTAAACCCGCTAAGGCTTTCTTCCAGTGCATTTAGGGTGTCTCAGTTATTAATTCGTAAGGGTAGTAGAGAATTTACTGCCGTTGCTCTTGGCTTGCAAGCCGTAGAGTTTAGCTTGCTCACAAAAGAAAACCAGCGAATGAATTCTCGCTGGTTTTCTTTCTGGCTAGGAAAAACTCAGGTGTGCATACAATAGATTATTGAAATCTATATGAGAGTCGAACGCCATAGGTGCGTGGTTCGAGGTACTGGGGAACGCGATAGCGGCCCACCAATGAATTGTCCACACCCAGGCCGGTTCTCGACGCGTCGTCGGCAACGTTTTTAACGTAACCTTCAATTTCCCACACGTCATCTAAATCCCTGAAGCTAACACTCACATCAGTTTGCTTCCACGCATCCTGTTTGTCTGTTGGGATATTGTAGAGTCGACTAAAGAATTCGTCCTGCCAATAGGTTTGTGCGCGATAAGTGACTTCCCAGCTGTCTGCGACGGTGTGGGAGTATTGCACACCAAACTGAACGGACTTTTCAGGTGAGAACATCAGGGTTTTACCCTTCAAGTTAACCGGGTCGGATCCTGATGGCGCCGAGATGTCGGGTGAGGTGAAAAAGTCCTCGTTAATTTCCGAGTCCAGCAAGGAGACATTCAAACTTAAGCGAAGCCCGTCGACCGGCATGGCCAGGAATTCAAATTCAGCCCCTTTAACATCGGCATCAACGTTGGTATTGAAGGTTGTTCCATCTCCAAGAATACCGCCAACCTGTAAACCATCATATTGATAGATGAAGGCCGTCACGTTGGCCTGAAAAGTACGGTTGGCAAAAGTATTTTTAGTGCCCACTTCCAAAGCGTTAATGTACTCCGGCTCGAAGGTTGGGAAAGAGGAGTCGCTGGCACCGGGGTTTATTCCGCCTCCCTTATAACCACGAGACAAACTACCAAAAATCAGCGTATCTTCTGTTAGCTCGAGATCAGGGGTATAACTCAGGCCGATCTTTCCTGTCATCTCTGACCATGAGCCATCACCCGTTCTCCAGGTGCTTTCCAGGTCAAAGTCGCTGGTGAGGTAAGAGCCGGGTGCAAACGGATAAATGTCCAGAGGAGAAATGGTTCGTGTTTTCACTTCTTTTTCTTCTTTGGAATATCTCAAACCCAGCGTCAAACTCAGCTCATCACTGAAATCATAATAACCTTCACTGAACACGGCCCAGGAGTCAGTTGTGATGACTGGCGACTGGAAACTGAAAGGCGCCAGTTCATCTGGCAGCGCTTTGAAGTTTGTCACTGCCGTGAGCTCGGGCAAGTAGAAATTCACCAGAGACTCACCTTCGTAGGAAAGGTAAAAGGCCCCCGCAGTGAAATTGAAGTTACCATCCATGTAGGAGGCGATTCGAAATTCTTGACTCACTTGTTCGCTTGCGGCGGTATCCGTTCGCACGGTGCTCCAGCGCGTGCTGGCAGCAGATCTGCCGTCTGGCATTACCAAGGTTTGCGGCGTCAGCAGGGCATCTGCACCATCGGCATTGTCAAAGTCATTGCGCGCTTGGAAGTCTCGGTCATGGTAGGCCGTTACAGACGTGAATATCAGGTCGTCTGACAAATCATAATTAAACTCAAACGACACTAATAAATCTTCAGCTTTCATTGAGGGCTGATAGTCGACTCTCACTTTTCTCGGATCACTTGGGTTGGTGCGAACAGAGCCATCAAGATTGGTATTGTAATAATTCGAACGTGTTCCAAAACCCAGGGCGCCCAACAAGCCGGCTAAGCCGCCATTAGCCAATGAGCCGTCGGTAAAGTCAGTGTTCGGGAATTCGTTGGAAAGCGTATCATTGTTACAACCCAGAACCGGGTCTGAGGTACACAATACACCTACGGCAGCCGCGCGGTCACTGTTCTCTTTGGAATACTGGGCGAACAAAAAACCACTGGCTTTGTCGTTGAAGTCGAAACTTGTTGTGCTTCGCAAGGACCACTGCTCGCGACCGTCCAGAGTGCTAAAACCCGCACCTTCAGATACATTTTCTGTGTAGCCGTCTCTCTCCAGTGTGCTGAAAGCAAAACGTTGACCCACGCTATCACCCAAAGGGATGTTGAGATAACCGTTTGTTCTTAAGCCGTTGTAGTTACCAATGTCTGTGGTGAGACCGCCTTCGAACAGTTCGGTCGGTTTATTGCTTACCGCGTTGATGACACCCGCAGTTGTGTTGCGGCCAAATAAAGTGCCTTGTGGTCCGCGCAGAACTTCAATGGTTTCCAAATCGTAATATTCAATGTTAATCACACTCGCGGTGAGATAAACCCCATTCACGTGCACACCCAATCCTGGGTCGGCAGTGGAGGACACCGCGTTATTGCCCACACCGCGAACACTGTAACCAGAGTTTCTTGAAACCACTAAGTTGGGAACAGCAAACTGAATGTCTGCCGCATTCTCAATGTCTTGATCCTCTAACATTGAACCACTGAAGGCGCTGATGGCTATGGGAGTTTCTTGTAGGTTTGATACACGTTTTTGTGCGGTTACTGTAATTTCTTCAAGGCCTTCAAACGCCAGACTCTGCGCTGCCGATGCCTCACTGACTTCTTGCGCCATCACAGACAGACTGAAAGGTAAGGTCGCTATCAACGGAATCAATTGCTTATTATTGGTTTTAAAGTTCACTTGCATACTCTCCTGCTATTGCACTATTTGTCAGTAAAGTACGCCGATGAGGTCGATTCGTCAATAGTTATTGTTCATTTGTTCAATAAGGATGGTCTGGTGTAGCTATATTGTAGTGCCTGTGCAGTGGTAGTGATGCCGTGGTTACAGGATTACAGGGGTGGATCGGGCGGCGTGCCCCTGTCTGTGGGGATGTGGCCGCTCTAATTGCTGGGGCTGGGGTTTACCGTCTTGAGCCTAAGTTTATTGGGTGTGTGAGACGCTCAGGGAGTTTCTTTGGCAGAAGGTTTGATCAGGGGTTTTAGTGATGTGCTGTACTTTTGTGAAATGGCCTCAACACTGCCAATCATCATGACTACGGTAATGTCCTCAATGGTTTGACGACTGACATCGTGACGCGTGAGGTAGTGGCCGGCGGCCGCGGGCATGCCAAATGAGATGTCCATTGCAGGCAGGGCGACACTCATGTCAATGCCAAAGTTCTCGCAGACAATGCCGGCCAGAAAACTTACGGACTGTTCTCGGCTGTATTCTGTGGGGTCGCCGTGATCTGACAGCGTGGGCTCTGCCGCCAGCCGGTCGAGGATCAAACCTCGTTCTTCTATGTACAGCAGGTATGTTGACGTGACTCGGCGAACGAGTTGCTCCCAGGTGTCTGCGGAGTCGGCGGCTTCTATTTGCAGGTGCCGCAAGCGTTTGTACTCCCTTTGCAATAACGTTTGCAATAAACCCTTCATGCTGGGGTAATAGGCGTAGACCAGTGACTTGCTGATGCCAGCCTCTTTGGCTAGTCGGTCCATACTCAGGCCGGATACGCCCTCAGATGCAATAACGGTCGCCGCATGATCCAGAATCAAGTCCTTTCTCACTTCTGGTGAGAGGCGTGTTCTGGATTTTTTATCTTTGCTCATAATAGATTGCAATACTTCGAATGTGGGCTTATCCGCCATAGTAAGGCTGGGGAAGGAAATTGCAAGGGTTTACAATAATCGGCCCGAGGGCTCCGGGTTTAGCCGTTGTTTGCCACCTCGTTGCAAGGTGACAAACTACTCTGGAGCGCAAGTTTAGTAGTGCGTGTTTTTCAGGGCTCCGCCGTCAACGCGAAGATTGGCACCGGTAATGTATGAGGCTGCCGGGCTCGCCAGAAACACCACGGCATTGGCCACCTCCTCTGGTGTGCCGTGGCGCTGCAGGGCAGAAATTTGGCTGGCGCGCTCGAACAGTGTGGGGTCTGCTTTTTGCACATTTGACCAAAAACCTCCTTCGAAGTTGATGGGCCCGGGTGTGACATAATTAGAGCGAATGCCATCTTCGGCAAGTCGGTGCGCCAGCTGTGAGGCGTAGGCGTTTAGCGCGGCTTTCATCGCACCATACTCCCGTTCCATTGGCACAATGTTGGCCATCACAGAGGCGATGGTCGAAATAAAAACCAGTGCGGGTGAGTTGCCTTGTTTTAAATAGGGTATCGCCAGTTCAGTTGCACGGACATGTTGCATGAAGTCAACCTCAAAGGTGTCGAGCCAGCGCTGCTCACCCTGGGACTGAATGCGTGTAGAAACATTACTGATAAATATGTCTACGCCACCCAGTTGCTCTGCGGAGCGTTTAAGCCAGTTTTCATAGGCCTCTGCGTCTGTAACATCGATGGCTTCGCCATAGGCTTGCGCGCCCTGGCTTCTCCATTCTCCAAGCGCGTCGTTCAGGGCGGCGGCTCCTCTGGAGCAGGTGGCCACTGAGGCCCCTTCGGCAACTAGCTTGTTCAGAATGGCTTTGCCTATTCCTTTGCTGCCACCCGTCACAATTGCCCGCTTACCTTTCAATCCCAAATCCATAGTGCCCGCCTCATTAAGTGGTTCAGTGCTCGATGGCGCCAGCTTAAGCCTTATTGTATAAATTTACAATAAGAGTGAAAAATAAATAATCTAAACAATCTATATTAGTGCCCTATGGGTGTTGTAATAGCTAGCAGTTTCACTTTATTCAATTTTATTCTTTTAATTCAATGGCTTGCAGTTTCTTTTATTATATAGTTGATATAATTTGTCTTGTTGATGCTTCGGTCAGTATGATTGACGGGCGGGCTGCCTTGTTTTAGGCTATTGCGTAATCAACCAACCTAAGCGATTCAACAGGAGTGCTTGTTTTGATAAGAACGATGAATAGATTTCTATCTCTGGCGTTAATAGCGGCCTTGTGTTCTTTGCCAACACAAGCTGAAAGTCTGAAAAGCGTTAAAGCCGAAAAAGTGGGCATGTCGAGCGAGCGATTGGATCGATTGGGCACTTTGAATCGCAAATATGTTGAAGAGGGCAAATTGGCGGGCGTGATGACCATGGTTGCTCGACACGGCAAAGTGGTTCACCTGAATGCTGAGGGTGTTTTTGGCGTAAATGATGAAACGCCTCTGAAAGAGGATACGCTGTTTCGAATCTATTCCATGACCAAGCCGATCACGGCGGTTGCATTAATGATGTTGTACGAAGAGGGGGCTTTTCAACTGAGTGATCCCGTTTCGAAATTTCTGCCCCAATTTGAAAAAATGACGGTGTGGAAGGGGGATCATGTTGAAGACGCGAAAACCCAGATTACGATGCATCAGTTACTGACACATACCTCTGGTTTGACTTACGGCTTCCACAAAAAGAACCCGGTTGATGAGCGTTATCAAAAAGAAAAACTGAACGAAGTAAAAGATCTGGATGAATTTATCGACAAGTTAACAGATATTCCCCTGTTGTTTGAACCGGGTGAACGCTGGAATTACAGTGTGGCATCAGATGTGCTGGGTGCCGTGGCCGAAAAAATCAGTGGTCAGCCCTACGATGAATTTTTGCAGGAGAGAATTTTTGATCCACTGGGCATGAGTGACACTTTCTTTAATGTGCCCGCTGAAAAACTTGCCCGCTTCACCACGAATCATTACTGGAACCCAAAAGAGAAAAAACTGGGGGCGATGGGTGAGCAAAATTCGATTAACCAGTTCACCGGCCGTACTCTTTTTTCTGGGGGAGGTGGATTGGTGTCAACAATCGGTGACTACATGAAGTTTGCCGAAATGTTGAGAAGGGGCGGCATCTTAAATAAAGCGAGAATTCTGAGCCCGAAGACCATTGCTTATATGTCAATGAATCATTTGCCGGCCACGGTTAAAGCCACGGGGTCTGGCGAAGCGCCGGGAACCAATCTGAGCACTACGTTTAAGGGCACAGGATTTGGCTTGGGTTTTGGTGTATGGACTGACCCGGCGCTGTCTGGCGTCATGTCGTCAGAGGGGGCTTATTATTGGGGGGGTGCCGCGGGCACATTGTTCTGGATTGACCCGGAGGAAGACTTGATTGCCATCGGCATGATGCAGCTCATGGGTTCACCCTGGCCCTATCGAAGAGAGATGATGGTGGCGACTTATCAAGCGATTAATGAGCTCAATAAACCTTAGGTAAACATATTAATCACGGCGTGGGCACTTCTAGTGGTGCTCACTTGTGCTGATCATCAGGGGAGGGGTATTGGGGGTGTTAAACTAACGCGTGAATTTGGCAGTTGTATATTACTTGCGATGTTAAGTATACTGAGGGCCCGGTTCTTCTTAGAAAGGCTTTAACCATTGCGAAAGTTCAGTGATTCACTACCGATGCTTCTATTGCGTGCACGCGAGGCAACCATGGAGAGCTTCCGGCCTATCCTCAAAAGTAATAACGTCACCGAACAGCAGTGGCGGGTTATTCGCGCCCTGTTTGAAATGGGTGAGAGCAATGCGCAAGATCTCGCCAAGGCGAGCAGTATACTCAGCCCAAGCCTGTCCCGAATTATCAGTCGATTGCTTGCCGACGGGATTGTCAGTCGGCTGGTCTCTCCCGACGATCAACGCGAGACGATTCTCAAACTTTCCGCTAAGGGCAACAAGCTGCACGATAAAATTGGTGGCCCCGTGGAGAAGAAATATAGCGAAATCCAACAACGTATGTGCCCAGAGAGACTGGCGACGTTATACGAATTGTTGAATGAACTGACCGAAGTGAATTCGAACGCCTCTTAATCTGCCGTTTTGGCAACTGCCCAAAACGGACTGCGCACACCCGTTTTTTTTACCTCATCAATTCAGAGGATATCAGACACTTTAAAAAGCGGGGTACACTCAGCGATCCTCAAACAAGCCTATGAGCGAAATTATATGCCAAGGGTATTACTGTTCGTTTTATTTGTCTTTTTTTGTGGTGTCGCACATTCTGAGGGTGCCACAGTTAGGCCTCCCAATATTCTGTTGATCGTTGTCGATGACGTGGGTTACACGGACCTTGGCAGCTTCGGCGGTGAAATCGAAACCCCCAATCTGGATGCCTTGGCCTACAAGGGCACTCGTCTTACCAATTTCTATACTGCATCCACCTGCTCACCCACCAGAGCCATGTTATTAACGGGCACTGACCACCACTTGGTAGGGCTTGGCAATATGCATGAAGAGCTGTCGCCTAACCAAAAGGGACAAGTGGGTTATGAGGGACACCTGAATACCCGGGCGGCCAGCTTGGCGGAAGTGCTTAAAAATGCAGGCTACAACACATACATGGCGGGCAAGTGGCATCTGGGGCTCGATGAGTCCAATAGTCCCGCTGCCCGGGGTTTTGACAGGTCATATGTTTTACTTAATGGTGGTGGAGGGCATTTCGACGACTTGGGTTTGTTTGGTGGTACTGCCAAGTATCGTGAGAACGGTCAATTGGTCAGCTTGCCGGAGAATTTCTACTCCACTCAATTTTATACCGAAAAAATGATGGCTTACATTGGCTCGGGGGAAGATAAACCTTTCTTTGCCTACTTGGCTTACACCGCGGTGCACTGGCCCTTGCAAGCACCTGCGTCATCGATCGCCAAATACCGAGGGCGTTACTCCGAGGGGTATGACCAGCTACATCAGCAGCGTATTAATGGCGCTATTGCAAAAGGTGTAGTTCCGGCGGATAGCCGGGTTGGGTCTCGTCTCGAAGGTGAGCTGGCCTGGTCCGAGGTCAATGCCGATCAGCGCAAACGAGAAGCGCGTACGATGGAAATATACGCCGCCATGTTAGATGACGTGGATGTCTATGTCGGTCGTTTGATTGAGCACTTAAAGGCGATAGGGCAATTTGATAATACGGTGATCTTTTTTATGTCGGACAATGGCGCAGAAGGTCACGATATCGCCCAGGGTTTGACGGAACTCGGCCCTTGGGTTGAAAGTTGCTGCAACAACCACTACGAGAATATGGGCGCTGCAGACTCTTATTTACTGGCTGGGCCTAACTGGGCCCGTGCCAGTGTTGGGCCTGGCCGGCTATACAAAGGCATGAGTACTGAGGGGGGAATAAAAGCCCCTGCCTTTATCCACTACCCGCAAAAACCCTTCAAACAATCGCTGCATAAACGGTTTTCAACGGTGCAAGATGTGATGCCAACCCTGTTGGATTTGGCAGGCGTCGAAACCCCAACAAGCCCCTTTTTAGGGCGAGATATTTTACCGCCCGGCGGTCGTTCTCTGTTGAATAAACAAGCCGTCCATTCAGTGCCGGTAGAGGCTGGCTGGGAGTTGATGGGCAAACGCGCCTATCGGCGAGGTGATTGGAAGATCGTGCACTTGCCGGTGCCCTACGGAAATGGCTCCTGGCAGCTCTACAATCTAAGGGAAGACCCCGGAGAGCAACAGGACCTGTCGAACATACGCCCTGAAGAACTGAAGGTAATGTTGGACGGTTGGGAGCGATATGCCAGCACCAACAATGTGATATTGCCAGACTGGGTGAGTGGCTACTAACTCAAGAACCAACCTTAAGTAGAGGGTCTTATTAGATCACACAAGCACTCCTCTCAACCCCTCCCAATGTGAATAAGAGGGGTTTTTTTTATTCAGGCGACCTGTCAATTTAACGTGTTAAGCATATTTCATCTTTTTAGATGATAGTCAGTCAGTTGAAGGACGTGTAATTTTTGTTTTGCTGGATGCATAAAAATTAACTAACCAGCTAGCGGTGGAAAAAATCAAAATAACCACCAAAATTTGAAGTGAGTCAGGAGAGAGAAATGTCTTTGAAGAACTTAAGCAGCGATAAAGCTGTGCTTGCCCAAGCCGTTCGAACGATAGTAGCCGGATCGCTATTACTGCCTGTTATGGAAATTCAGGCTGATGTATTGGAAGAAATCGTCATTACCGCTCAAAAACGAGAGCAGAGCGTTCAGGATGTTGGTATCTCTGTATCTGCCTTCTCCGGTGATCAAATGAAGGCGCTGGGTGTTACCAGTACCACGGACATTACTCAGCAGGTTCCTGGTTTACAGGTGAATTCATGGTCTCCAACCTTGACCACCTTCAATCTGCGGGGCATATCGCAAAACAACTTCACCGATAACCTGGAAGCACCCATCGCGGTTTACAGTGATGATGTTTACATCGGCAGCATGAACGCGATCAGCGGGCAGTTATTTGACGTCAAGCGAGTTGAAGTATTGCGCGGGCCTCAAGGCACGCTGTTTGGAAGAAATGCTACGGGCGGCTTGATTCACTATTTGAGCCGTCCGGCAGACGAGGAAGAGTTGAACGGCTACCTGGAGGCGACCAATGCGGAATATAACAAACGAAGCATTGAGGGTGCGATGGGCGGCTCAATGTCTGATTCGGCGCGCTATCGCATTTCAATGCGCTGGGAGGAATCCGACGGCTATATTGAGTCTCAAGACGGCCCAAGTCCACTGTATGTGATCACTGATGGAGCCATCGGTAACTCGGGTAAAGCCGCTCGCGACCTGCAAGGGTCAAACGGATACGCTTTGCGCGCAGGTTTTCAATTTGATTTAAGTGAAAACGCTCAGCTGGATTTAACGGTTAAATATACGGAAGATAATGATGTTGCCACCGGCGGTTACGTCTTTCTAGACACCGGCGGAGACCCGACCACGGGCTTGGGTACTGACATTATTAGTGACTCGCCGCTAACCGGAAAGTCCGATGAACATTACAACAATACAGAAGGGTATTTTGAGCGGGAAGTGTTGAGTATCACGAGTAAACTCAGCTGGGATGTTACCGATGAGATTGAAATGGTTTCCATCACCAATTACACCAGCATGGAAAAAGATTACCTCGAAGATGGCGACGGTCTGGGTATTTCTGCGATTGATTTCCAAAACACAGTTGACCCCTTCAGCCAGTGGTCCCAAGAGTTGCGTTTTTCAGGTGCGGGTGAGCGTTCTCGCTGGCAGGTGGGCGCCTATTACTTGAATATGGATCTCGATCTTGTGCAGACGGTATCGGGTGAGTTGTTTTTTGGTTCTGCCACAGCGAGCAGGGAAGTCACGGTTGACCTGGAGTCGAGCAACTGGTCTGTTTTTGGGCAGTATGAATATGATCTCTCTGACGATCTGACCATCATTGCCGGCTATCGTTGGTCTCAGGATGATAAAGAAATTGATTTTACAAACGACTTCATTGACCCAGCGGATCCTTCACGTGTAGAGCCAGAGTTATTTGACTTTCAACAAGCGCTTATCGATGACGGTATTGGTGCCGACTATAATCAAATCGACTATGGTGACTACGCAGCCCGGTTGCAGTTGGACTATCGCTTGAATGCCGATACCTTAATATTTGCTTCGTACAATCGTGGCATAAAGGGCGGCAACTGGTCCCCCAATCAAAATGTATTTGCAGGGCAACTGGAATTGGCGACTATTCGCCACGACGAGGAAACACTGCACTCTTTTGAGTTGGGCGTAAAAACGGAGCTGTTCGATGGCATGGCCCGTCTAAATGCCACGGCGTTTTATTATGACTATGAAGATTACCAGTCTTTCTCTTTTACCGGATTTACACCGTCCGTGGCCAATAAGGACGCGACCGCGCAGGGTGCTGAGATTGAATTGTTCCTAACGCCTGGAAACTCATGGGATTTCATTATTGGTTTGTCGTTCATGGACTCAGAGGTGGAAGATGTTGATACCGCAATCGATGGTATCACTGTAGACGCCGAGCTTCCGAGTGCGCCGGGTTACAGCTTCAACTTCCTGGGGCGCAAGGCCTGGGATCTGAAGTCGGGCGAGTTAGCGATGCAGTTAGATGGTGTCGCGTATGACAAACAATACCTGGAAGGGCACAACTCGATAGCTTCTACGGAAGATGCCTATTCTGTCTGGAACGCAAGTCTCACCTATACCACAGAGCAGTGGCGCTTTAGTGGTTGGGTGAAGAATCTGACTGATGAAGAATATCGAGTTTATAATCTTGATTTTGGTGCCGGTGGTTCAACCGCTATGTATGCGCCACCTCGCTGGGCGGGGGTGACGGCGGCTTACCTTTGGTAAGTTATCATCGATAAATAATTGATCGAAAACAAAGAAGCCGGCTTTATGTCGGTTTTTTTGTTTCTGAAGAAGTTTTCTCATTATTTTAGACGATGTTAACTCTGAGCTTAAAAACATATTCTTAATGGCAAGTGAGTAAACAGTCAATCGTGTGACTTGCTCGACAGAATTTTACGAAACGGAGAGAGAAACAATGTCCGAATATTCAAAGGATCTTTGGCACCCCATGCTGCACCCTAATGAGGCCAAGCAGCGTGATTCCATTCACATCGTCAGTGGTGATGGGGTATATATTAAGGATGACAAAGACAACAAATTGCTGGACGGTGTTGCCGGTTTGTGGTGTGTCAATGTTGGGCACAATCACCCCAAAATGAAAGAAGCGATTACCCGCCAGTTAGATGAACTTGAGTATTTCCAGCTGTTTGACGGCATCACCCACCCAAGGGCCACGGAAATGGCGGCCAAACTGGTGGGGATGACTCAGCAAGAGAATATGAAACGCGCGTTCTTCACCTCCGGCGGCTCCGACTCCGTAGAGGTGTCGATGAAGTTGGCAAGGCAGTTTCATGTTATTAGTGGCGAGCCCGAGCGCAAGAAGTTTATTTCATTGAAAAATGGCTATCACGGTGTTCACTTTGGTAGTGGTTCAGTGAACGGTATTAATGTAAACCGCCGGGTCTATGAACCTCTGCTGGCAGGCTGTGTTCATATTGATGCCCCCTGGTTGTATCGCAACCCCTGGAACTGTGAAGACCCGGATCAGCTGGCACAATATTGTGCAGAGCAACTAGAGCAGGAAATCCTGTTTCAAATGCCGGATACAGTGGCTGCGTTTATCGCAGAGCCCGTTATGGGTGCGGGCGGCGTTATTGTGCCGCCCGATTCCTATTGGCCACTTATTCGGGCCGTTTGCGACAAGTATGGCGTTTTATTGATTGCCGATGAAGTTGTGACAGGTTTTGGCCGATCCGGGAATATGTTTGGTAGTCGCGGGTGGGGTGTTGCGCCGGACATGATGTGTCTCGCCAAGGGGCTGACGTCTGGTTATATTCCCATGGGTGCCGTGATGGTGAACGAACGAATTGAAAAAGCCTGGGACAACAACGCAGACTTTAACGGTTCCATCTTCGCAGGTTATACCTATTCCGGTCACCCTTTGGCCTGTGCCGCGGGTCTGGCATCACTGGATATTGTCGAGCAGGAAAATCTGCCGGAAAATGCAAAAGTGCAGGGCGCCTATTTGAAGGAAAAGCTGACGCCTTTTGCTGAAAAGTTTAATTCTGTGGGCGAAGTTCGCGGAAAAGGGTTGATGCTTGCATTAGATCTCGTGGTGGATAAAAAAACCCGCGAACCAGTTGACCCCACCGACGCCTTTGCCAATAATATTGCGGCTATCGCACGCTCCCAGGGCGTTCTGGTGCGCCCGGTTGGAACTAAAATTATCCTGTCTCCACCTCTCGTGTTTCAGCAGGAACACTGTGATCAACTGGTTGATGCATTGGACGTCGCGTTTAGCGAGATCGATCGATAACATTTGTCGCCACTCCTGCTAAAGCCGGGGGTGGTATTTTTTAGTGGTTCAGCTCCCGCAGAATTTTTGCAATCAATTCACTGGTTGAGTGCACGCCCACCTTCGGGTAAATATGTTGCAGGTGGGTACGCAGCGTAGGCATGCTCATTTTCAGGTGCTTGGACATGGTTTTGTTGTCGGCTCCTGTGAGGGCGTATTCGAGTACATCCAGTTCTCTGTTTGTGAGCTGATAAGTTTCGCGGACATACTCACGCTCTGAAATTCTAGCGGGAATATAGATGCTGTTAAGCGAGTACTCTAGAAAAGGCTGTATTTTTCTTAGTGTGTTCAAGTCATCAGCGCTGAATTCTGGCAAGTTTTCATCTCGTAACAAGGTCAGAATTGCGATGATCTTTCCGTGGTTTCGAAAAAAAATATCGGTTAAATGCAGATAGCCGTAAGGTTTAATGAAATCTTGGTAGAAGATGGTTTTAAGCCAGTTCTTGTGTTGCATAACGGTGTTACTGCTAATGACCGTTTCGTCAGAATTTTCAAAATTTGACGGGTGCATTGGATCAAGATGTTCCAAGTCGCGATGATATTCCTCCTCCATTTCATTTTCGACATTGAGGCTCACAAACCCCTTTTTATGCATGTGAGGGTCTGTAATTAGGAAACGCGCCGCCTTGATCTCAATGAGTTTCTGTACCATTGAGATGCACTGATTTTGGAATTCGTTGGGAAACTCCACTGTGGCTCCTGACTAGTTGTTATCGCTAATTATTAACATGTTAACCCTGTTGTTTGAAGTGATTCAATCACTAACTTAAATGCGTATTCTGCCGCTGTCTCAGGAGGCCGCCACCTCGTTCAAACCTTGTAGGAATCGGCCCGCAGCATCGCAGGCCATTTTTACCAATTGCGGGGTCATCTCGCGCGCAGTCTCTGTCTCTTGGCGGCTCTGTACCCAGCCCAAATAGGTAAATCCTCGGGCAGCCAGAAATAGCGGCAACAAAGACAACTCGCTATCGGGTAGTGAGCGGTGTTCTCGATAGCCTTCTATCAGCGCAGTTTTGGCGACCTCGTATTGCGGGTCATTTTGTATAAAATACAATGCCGTAGCGATTTCGAACATATGCCAACCAAAACCCGCGTCGTCAAAGTCAATTAATCGCACACGCTTGCCTTCCAGCAACAGATTTTCTGGCACCAAATCGGCGTGAATCATGCTGTAATGCGTCGATTCTTTCCCATAATTATTTAGAATAGCTTTTATTGAATTTTTTGCGGTGTCTATCAGTTCTTTTTGTGTATCAGTCAGCGAATCCAGTGCCCAAAAGGGGCCCCAAAATGGTGTTTCCCCTACCAGTCCTTCAAGGTCCCAAGCGTGGCGTTGAAAGCCATCAGGCTGTTGCCATTGAGAGGCCTGATTGTGCAGTTGCGCGGAGAGCTGGCCGATGGTTCGATACACGTCGCGAACTTTCCCGGGTTTGTTACCCAGGCCGTTTTCAGCAGAGCCCAATTGTTCCCCATTTACCCAGGCAAACATATCAACCTGTCGAATTTCTGGGTCTTCATCGGCACTCATTTTGTTGCAAAAAATTTTTGCAAACAGATGTCCATCTGATGTGGGTATAACCTGAGGCGAGTCGATACCATGTTCCTCCAGGGACTGAATCCACTGCAGTTCAGAGAGCAGTGCTACATCTGAATGGTAGCCTGGGCGATGCAAGCGAAGTGCATATTGTTTGCCCGATCGGGTTTTTACCTTGAACACGGCATTTTCCCGATATTTAATCAGTTCGAGTATTGCTCCTGTCATGCTCCAGAGAGGCAGCGCTTTTTCTGCCAGAGAGTGCAGGTATTCAATCTGCTGCGTTGGGTTGAGTGATTCATAGGCAGTCATATTTGGAACCCTCCTTAAATTTGGGTTTGAGCCAAAGCTAGTGCATCGTCCAGTGTTGATAGCAGCAGATCTGCATGTTCTCTCTGGAATGACATGGGGGGGCGCATTTTAAGAATACTGTCGTGACGACCAATCTTGCTGATCAAAACACCTTGTTGGCGCAGGGTATTCACTACCTTGTCACAGGCATCCGGAGCAGGCTTTTTGCTGGATCGGTCGGTCACCAGTTCCATTGCGAAAAACAGTCCGAGATCCCGAATTTCGCCAATTAAGTCGTATTTGGCCTGCAGGGCTCTTAACCCACTGGCAACGTAGGCACCTGTATCCTGCGCATTTTTTAATAGTGATTCCCGCTCCAGTACATCGAGCACTGCCATGCCCACAGCACAGGACACCGGGTTGCCGCCAAAGGTATTGAAATACATCGATGAGCCTCCAAACGTGTCGGTGAGTTCGGCCCGGGCTACTACCCCGGCGACAGGATGGCCATTTCCCATGGGTTTACCCAAGGTCACAATATCCGGCGTTATATCGTACCCTTGATGTGCCCACATATGCCGACCACTTCGTCCAAAACCGGCCTGCACCTCATCGGCGATAAATAATCCACCGGCCCTGTGCACATGGGCCACGGCTTTCTCTAGATACCCCGGAGGAACGTTTAATAAACCTTCATTTGCAAAGTCCGGGCAAATCAACAGGCCTGCGAATTTAATGCCCTCATCTGCAAAGGCTTCAATCGCATCCTGGACTTCATTGGCATAGGCCTCACCCAGCGCTTCGCCATGCAGTCCTTCCGGGCTGCGGTAAGAGTCTGGTATGGAGACGGATCGCACCCGGCGAGTACTTTTGGCCTCAGCCATAAATGCAGTGCCCAACTCTGCAACGGCTTCGGTGTTACCGTGATAGGCAAAATCAGTGACAATAATGCCGCTCCCCCCGGTGCAGTGGCGGGCCATGCGCAGCGCTAACTCATTGGCCTCGCTGCCCGTACAGGTGAACATGGCTGTCGATAGAGATGTGTCAAATGTGCTGGTGAGCCTCTCTGCGTATTGAATAACGTTTTCGTGCAAATAGCGGGTGTGAGTGTTCAGGGTACAAGCCTGACGAGTCAATGCTTCAACAACATGAGGATGGCAGTGGCCCACGTGGGGCACATTATTGTAAACATCCAAATAGCGTTTGCCATTTTCATCGTAAACCCAGACATTTTCACCTCGAACCAAGTTCAGAGGTTCGTGGTAGAAGAGGGGGGAGTGCTGCCCCAGTACTTTGTGGCGTCGATTGATGAGTGTTTGTTTGTTAGTGTCGGTCATGTGCCGATTTCCCGATTCAAATGGATTGAGTTGGAATAGAATGGCACTTATTTTACGGATCGAATGATGGGTGGGGTATCAGCCATAAGGATGAGTTTAAGGCGAACTTTGTCAGCTGAACCTTAAGGTGGGAGTGGGAGTGGTGATGTCAGTGGGTGAGGTCAGCCATTATTCGGGACAATAACTCACTTCGGGAGTCTACTCCCGCTTTTTGGTAAATGTGTTGAATATGGGTTTTTACGGTCGCCAACGCCAATCCTAGTTCTTGGGCAATGTGTTTGTTCGTGATGCCGCTGATCAGCTGTTCCAGAACATCCAATTCTCGTTTGGTAAGTCCATAGCGGTCCTCCAGAGAGCGGCGCTCCTCTATGCGCTTGGGCAGATAGACACAATTGAGCGTGTATTCAAGAAAAGGTTGTTGCTTTCTCAGCAAGCTGAGCTCATCTTTAGTGAAATTCCCTAGCGTTTCGTTTCGCAACATACTCAGTACTGCAATGATGTCTCCCTCCCTGCGAAAAAACATGTCGGCCACATGGTGTTGATTGTTGGGTTTCATAAACTCCTGGTAATAGACAGAACGGCGGAGTAGGTGGGGAGGCATCTGCGAGTCAATTGTGAGTAGAATATCATTGGTTTCGGTAAATTTGGCGGGATTGAGTGGGTCGAGTGCACGGTAATTTTGTTGGTAGTCTTTTTGCACATCGGGCGTCATATTATGGAAGGCAATACCCAATTGCTGCATCTCAGGTTTGACGAGATAGAAGATGGAGGAGCTCAATGTGACCAGGCTGTTGATCAGCTTGAGGCTTTCCTGCTGGAATTGGTTTGGGAAGTTTTGACCGATATTGTTGCGCATGTAATTGCTTCTATATCATTCTGGAGATAACAGGAAGCATACCGTTTTAGGTTCTAATAATGAAGGTGTAGATTGTTGAGATGCCCTGTCTCAATAGCCATTTGGTTTTAAACCCTTATATTTCTTGAGGCGTGGTGAAAATGGGTGTTCTTTGATTTGCCAACTAACTGTGGTCCTATAACGAAAGTATTCTATTTGTAACTAGGTGTAATTGTTGCCGATGAGTTCGATAGGAATTGATAATTATGCTTGTATATAAGTATATAACGACGTTAAACGATATTTCGTTTTTGTTGTTGAACATGTTTTTCTTAGGGCTTACTAGTCTATTTCAGTTCAATAGAAAGCCAACTTAACGTAATGTCTTGATTTTATTAGAGGATGTTGAGGTGAGTAGGGCTTCAATATAAATGTAAAAAATAACCTGACATACATTATTGAAACAATCCCTGAACTCTTTCCTGAACCCTACCTCGGGAAAGATAACCTTAACATGGTAGAGTTCAGGGGGGCAGAACCTATTCGTACTCCAGATGCGCGCTCGCGGTTTCAGGATCACAGTTTGCGGCTGGGAATTCACGTTTCTCTGTTAGGTTGTAGACGCCGTGAATCGAGAACGCTTTCTCTAGATACACAGGGTCTTCGACCAACACTTCCACAAACATACGGGTGCCGCCGAGTTTCCTGCCGTTAGTGAGTGTATAGCGCTCAGTGAGACGTTTTTGATTGCTGGAATCCAATCCATAGTCGATGCCCCAGCGGGTGGCAGGAAAACCTGATGTTTCAACTACTAGGCTGCCATACTGATCGAATTTTCCTGTCGAAAATCCAACAGGGTTTGGCACATAATTGCTGGGTTTTTTCCTTCCATCAAGCCAGATTGTGCGGTGTTCAGTGTCTTTTCCTTCCGTTTGAATCTCGATTCTGTTGTCAAATCGAGTCCAGTTTCGGCCGTAAACATCAAAAATAATCTGAGGTGATCCATATTCCTTACAGGAGAAGGCGGGATCGTCGTCGGGATTATATTTGGCGTAGTTTTTCTTGCCTTCGTTAGAGAGCGGCCAGGGATGGGTGATACCTTTCCCCAGAATCAACACTTCATCCAGGGTTAAGTAATACTCCCAGGTGCCACTAAAATCCAGTGACATTGGAACGTTATATTCCCCAAAAATGTTCTTCTTTTCCTTGGCTACGTCGCTCGAATCCGACTCTGCGACAGCGGTTGAGGGTTCGCCTTCTAGGGAGGGAACCATTGTGCCGTCAGCCAGTATTACCCGATTATACAAACCGGATTGCATGCTGGGTGAGCGGCTTGCATTTTTTTTATTGGGGAAGGCTTTAAACGTAATGTGGTCGCCGACCTTAATGGTGTCTTTAAGCCAGCCCATTTGCTGCAAGCCAGTAATCGCATGCCCGTCAAATGCCCAGGTCTCTTTGACCCCTGCTTCGTTGACGACCTCCAATACATATCTAACATGGGGGTTGCGCCAGCGAATTTTTTTAACGGTGCCTTTAACACTAATTTCGGTATCGAGATCAAAAGCAGTTCGGGAGTGGTGCGCGTTTAGGCTGCTAAAGGGTAGCAGCAAAAGCAATAGGATAAGTGGTCTAAGCATAATGTACCTCGCCTTTGGGTTTGTGAGGTCGCAGGAGTAGACCGGCGAGACACGTGTGTCTTCGCCGGTGTGTGGGTACCCCTACTAGGTAGAAATAAGTGTGATTGGACTAATTATTCGTATTCCAAATGGGCGCTGGAAGCTTCAGGATCACAGCTAAAGGGCACGTATTGATGCTCCGGAGCAAGGTCATAGGCGCCCCAGAGTTTCACGGGTTTACTTAAATAAACCGGATCTTCCACGGTCACTTCAAAAACCATTCTTGTGTGTCCGGTCAAAGGGCTGCCGTTACTCAGGTTATATCTCGCAACAACACGCTTTTGATCGCTGGAATCCAAACCGATGATGTTGCCCCAGGGAGTTGCAGAGTAACCCGTTGTTTCAACAATGAGTGTGCCGTGTTCATCGAACCTGCCAGTGGAAAAACCAATGTCGGAAGGTTTGTGATTGGCGGGTTTGGTTCTGCCGTCCAGCCAAATAATGCGTTTTTGATTGACGGCAGACATCTCAGTTTCAATTTCAATCCTATTGTCAAAACGGGTCCAGCGACGGGCCCAAACCCAATTGATTAAACGTGGATGTCCGAAATTCAGGCACTGGTAAAAAGGGTCGTCTTTCAATGCAAAGTTATCCACTTGAGCCTGACCTTTGGGTGATAGTGGCCAGTCTCTGGGGGGGTCAAATCCACCGGTTTGTCCCTCTTCGTTGTTAACAAAGAAATGCCAGTTGCCGCTAAAATCATGGGTGCCGGGCGTATTCATAATCTTGTCGCTATATTCGCTTTCCCGGGCAACTTCCTCATCCGCCTCGACTTGTGCCTCGGCAGATGGGTTGGCATCGAGCACCTTGCCATTGGCCTGAACAATTCGCGCTAACAGGGCAGACTGTTTGTTCGGTTTTCGAACGCCGTTTTTCTTGTTTGGACTGCCGATCATAGTGACAGTATCACCGACCTTCACCGTATCCTTAAGCCAGCCAACCTTGACATAGGCTGAAACGGCAAAACCCTCAAATGACCAGGTTTCTTTTACGCCACTTTTATTGACGGATTCTATTTTGTAATAGGGGTGGGGGTTTCTCCACAATACTTTGGTCACTGTTCCCTTGACGGATATCTCCTGGTCGAGATTATATGGTGCCCGAGAGTGATGGGCGTCAACCATACTCGCCGACAAGAAGATGCAGAGGATGAAAAAATATCTTTGCATAATGTGTCCTACTGGTAGTTATTAGAGGTGAGCGCGAATCTTCTTAAGAAAAACTTCTAAAGATTGAGATTATGTTCATCATAGCTCCTGTGCCCGTTCGGGCGGGAGAGATAAATTTAAACGTTCCGTATCGCGAGACAGGCTGAGCTCTCGCTATTGAATAGCTAGATTTTCGTGGCGGATTTTCCTCTTTTTTACCTTGATATGGGCTACATTTCCGCAACTGCCATCATTTGATCCATCGACGCAATAATCTCCATTGCGGATTGTTTTAAAAGTGTCAAATACTCCTGGGCAACGGTCCCATTGAAGCAGCTGGAAAATATTGAAATCCCAATAACACCGATCACTTCGTTGTCACTTTTAATGGGTAAAGCCATGTGAGTGGATTCCCCTCTATTGCCCTTGCGAAGACCGTAACCTCTGGCCCTGACATCGGCAATGTAGCGCCGAATGGCAAATTCGTCTTTGAGAATCGCCTCATCGTTGAGTTCGTCATTTCGCAGGTCTTCGAGAATACTGTTTAGCTGATCTTTTTCGCAAAATGCCAGAAAAGCTTGCCCCATGGCGCTGTTAAAGAGCTTGAAGTGCTTATTGACAGTGGAGCCTTGTAAAACAAACTCTGAATAGGGGCGAGTTGAGTACTGCACGACAATTGCGTTGTAGTCAAATATGCCGATGGCAACCGGCCACTTAACATCTCGAGTGATTTTTCGGGCAATTGGCGTGCCCGCCTGCAGCAACCAGGCTTCTTTTCCATAACCGGATGATAGCGACAGAACTTTTTCGGAGAGCATATATACACTCCGGTCAATGTCTTTTGCGACATAACCACAGTTCATCAGGGTGGCGAGTATGCGGTGAATTGTGGGTTTTGGGAGTTCCGTTACCCGATGTAAATCACTAATTGTTGTAAGGCGATGTTGATTCATGGCACTTACTATCGACAGGGCTCTGGCGATGGGTTCTATGACGGCAGAAGAAGGCATGTTGTGTCAACTTATTGTTAGTTTTATTGAAGAAATGGCCCTGATTTTTTCCGGGGCATCGTTAACATATAGTATAGAAATTTAGAGCAAATTATGGAACCGAAATATGAGGTTTTTTGACGTT
>ENA-OSET01001937-OSET01001937.1-sediment-metagenome-genome-assembly--contig:-NODE-1937-length-20728-cov-25.393347_pt1 | contig 20728 bp, 23 predicted proteins | sample MGYA00237882_ERZ534229 | MGnify/ENA primary metagenome ERZ534229 (study PRJEB26408, sample SAMN06266212) | sediment metagenome | isolation source: Hudson Canyon methane seep mesocosm | place... | reverse complement strand
TCAACCTAACCTAGCACCCTGACAACTGCCAAATTTAGCTCGCTTTTTGATCACTCAAAAATCGCCCTAAACCCAGCCCTCATCTGCCTTGCGTACTGCCTGACCGACGAGGTGGAGCGCATTATATAGAAGACGCTTTACGGGTCAACCGTGAAAGGCAAAAAAAAGCGCCTTTTTCTGTAGAAAAATGTAAAACGAAAAAGATTGATTATTTACTGCTCAGAAATGGCTTTAAAAGCACTCGCCAACGAAACAAAAGCAATACAAATAGTACTGTTGCATATGCAACGGCCTCCGCGTAATCAGATCGCACTTGCCACCAAACGTGCACAACCACCAATATCGCAGCCGGGTATACACACCGATGTAATAGCTTCCAGCGCTTTCCCAGCTTACGCAACATAAACTTTGGCGAAGTGATGGTTAAAGCAAACAAAATCAAAAATGCGGCCGCACCGAACATAACATATATACGCTGATACAAATCTTCTACGAAGTTATCCCAGTCCACCAATAAAAACGCATAACTCGCTAAATGTAATACCGCATAAAAAAATACATATAAACCAACCATCCGGCGATACCTTACCAGCTTAGGTATAACGCGTATCTTGCCAAGAGGTGTGATGGCCAGCGTCGCAAGCAGCAGGGCAATGGAGGTTTCACCGAGAAACTCAACCAACGCTTTCGCAGGCTCTGCACCCAAATTGTCAGAAAACCCCTGATACAAAATATAGGGTAAGGGGAGCAAGCACCCTATAAAGATTGTGACCCATAGAATGCGATGCTGGACAACAGAAAGATTCATTAGAAATTCTTGGTCAGATCCATTCCAGCATATAGTGGTGCGACCTCTTCACCGTAGCCATTAAACATAACCGAATCTATTCTATTAACGCTCAAAAAACCACTCGGCAATCGACGTTCAGTTTTTTGACTCCAACGCGGGTGATCCACCCCCGGATTCACATTTGAGTAAAAACCATATTCGCTAGGCGCTGACCGCTCCCAACTCGTAAGTGGACGTTCATCAGTAAAACGAATCTTCACAATCGACTTAATGCTTTTAAAACCATATTTCCATGGCACCACTAACCTTAGAGGGGCGCCATTTTGGTTAGGCAGAGGCTTGCCGTATACTCCCACCGCCAGCATCGTCAGCGGATGCATCGCCTCATCCATTCGCAGACCTTCAACATATGGCCACTCGATCGATGAGAAGACAGATTTTTGTCCGCGCATTTCTTCCGGTCTATACAGCGTTTCAAAGGCGACATATTTTGCCTGGGAGGTCGGCTGTAACCGCTTGATTAAATTAGCCAGCGGGAACCCCACCCAAGGAATCACCATTGACCACCCTTCAACACAACGCAAACGGTAAATGCGCTCCTCGAATGTCTCACCCTTTAACACATCCTCTAAAGCAAGCTTACCTGTTCGCTCAGCAAACCCCTCAACCTCAACAGACCAAGGGTCAGTCGTTAAGGTATGCGCATATTTCTTAGGGTCTTTCTTTTCGGTGCCAAACTCATAAAAATTGTTATAACTGGTAACAGATTTAAACGGGGTCAGTTTTTCATCATTGCCGTAAGCGGTTTTGGCCGCGGAAGCGATAAGATCTGACCGCGTCGGTGCGGCCAGCATCACAGGAGACGCCGCCGCCAAACCGATACCCGCCGCCGAGCCAATAAACTCCCTGCGCCTCATATATACCGACTCAGATGTAATTTCAGAGCTCGCGACATCCGATTTTTTGCTCGAGCGAATTAACATACGTGCAGCACCCCTTTGTTTACGAATCAACCAGCGTCACTACTTAGACACAGAATTTGAAAATAATTCCCAGCTTGAAATTATTTACTGCGCTTTTTTAATACCAAGGTATAAATGGGTCCCGATAGGGCGTAGATAAAAAACCCACCAAATAAGACGGCCGAGGGCTCCATCGCAACCACCGCAAAGACTAGAACCATGATTAACATGGCGGTAAAAGGCACTCGTCGCTTTAAATCAAATTCTTTAAACGAGTTGTAAAGCACATTACTCACCATCAATACCCCTGCGCTCGCGACCACAATCATCGTCACCATCGTTAGAAAATTGGAGACTTCGAAATTATGGAAATTCCAAACAAAGCCCGCAACAAGGGCCGCCGCAGCAGGACTTGGCAAACCTACGAAGAAGCGCTTATCAACAGAGCCTATCTGCGTATTAAAGCGCGCTAGACGCAATGCCGCACCAGCAACGTAAATAAAAGTTGCGATCCAGCCAAAGTTACCCAAGGTATGCAAGCTAAATGAAAACGCCACCAACGCTGGCGCCACACCAAAGGCCACCATGTCGACAAGACTATCGTATTCGGCTCCGAAATCACTTTGCGTGTTAGTCATACGCGCCACGCGGCCGTCCAGACCATCAAGAATCATTGACACAAAAATCGCAATTGCAGCGTTTTCAAAATGACCATTCATAGCCGCAACAATGGCATAAAACCCAGAAAACAGAGACGCCGTTGTAAAGAGATTTGGCAACAAATAAATGCCCCGTCCCATTTTTCGCTTTAGCTTGGCTTCTGGTGCAGCGCCCGATATAGATTCATTAGCTTCACCCGCAGACTCCACATCTGTTTTTTCTGGCTGATTGTCTTCACTCATATACACAAACCCTAAAGGCATAAAAAAACGGCTCAAAGTTTACACGATGAACCGCTCTTAGTTTAGCGCGAATTTAAGTGCGCTGCTTAGTTCTTCTCTTGATCAACGATCTTATTAGAGGCAATCCAAGGCATCATCTCACGTAATTTAGCGCCAGTTTCCTCAATTGGGTGCGCAGCATTATTGCGTCGATATGCTGTCATTGAAGAGTAGTTAGTCGCGCCTTCCTGAATAAACATTTTTGCATACTCACCGTCTTGGATACGCTTAAGCGCATTACGCATAGCGGCACGCGACTCATCATTGATCACCTCTGGACCCGTCACATACTCGCCATACTCAGCGTTATTAGAGATTGAGTAGTTCATGTTGGCGATACCACCCTCATACATCAAATCTACAATTAACTTGAGCTCATGTAGACATTCGAAGTAAGCCATCTCGGGTGCGTAACCTGCTTCTGTTAACGTTTCAAACCCGGCTTTTACCAGTTCTACCGCACCACCGCACAATACTGCCTGCTCACCGAATAAGTCTGTTTCCGTCTCATCCTTGAAGGTGGTTTCGATAATACCTGTGCGCCCGCCCCCTACACCACTGGCGTATGAAAGCGCTACGTTTTTAGCATTACCCGAAGCATCCTGGAAAATTGCTATCAAGTCAGGGATACCACCACCCTTCACAAACTCAGAGCGCACTGTGTGGCCTGGCGCCTTAGGGGCAATCATGATCACATCTAGATCTGCACGCGGCACAACTTGGTTGTAATGGATAGCAAAACCATGCGCGAACGCGAGCGTTGCACCTTGCTTTATGTTCGGTTCGATCTCTTCTTTGTATAAAATCGACTGAAACTCATCTGGTGTCAGGATCATTACGACGTCAGCGCTTGCAACGGCTTCTGCAACCGGCTTAACACTTAAGCCATGCGCTTCAGCTTTTGCAACAGACGAAGAGCCGGCTCGCAGACCAACAGTCACATCGACACCAGAATCCTTAAGATTACACGCGTGTGCATGACCTTGTGAACCGTAACCGATGATCGCTACTTTTTTTCCTTGAATGATCGATAGATCACAATCTTTATCATAATAAACTTGCATGGAGTTTCCCTAATTATTTTGAGTGCTGCGCACCCATTAAAACTAAATCAAATACCTGAAACCGTTGGCTTACAGGCTCAATACTTTCTCGCCGCGAGCAATGCCCGACACACCACTGCGAACAACCTCTAAGACGCTGCCCTCTGCGATAGACTTGATAAACGCATCAAGTTTGTCACTATTGCCCGCCACTTGAACGGTGTACACCGAGTTCGTCACATCGACAATCTGACCGCGGTAAATATCGACGGTGCGTTTCACTTCACCGCGCTGCGAACCCACCGCTTTTAACTTGACCATCATCAGTTCCCGCTCAATGTGCGCACCTTCAGTGAGGTCGACGAGTTTGACCACTTCAATCAACTTATTCAGCTGTTTAGTGATCTGCTCAATGACTTTGTCTGACCCAGACGTCGTCACAGTCAAGCGAGACAAAGACGCATCTTCGGTTGGCGCCACGGTGAGCGACTCAATGTTATAATTACGCTGCGAAAACAAACCTACCACCCGAGAAAGTGCGCCTGGCTCATTCTCGAGCAAGACGGAAATAATTCTTCTCATGTTAGGTTCTCTCCGTCTTGTTTAGCCACATATCATTCATGGAGCCACGTGCAATTTGCATTGGGTAAACATGCTCTGCTGGATCAACATACACATTGATAAATACCAACTCATCTTTCATGGCAAACGCCTTCTCCAACGTCGACTCAAGCTCATCTAACTTTCGAACCGTTAGACCAACGTGCCCGTAGGATTCTACCAACTTCGTAAAATCCGGCAATGACCCCATATAAGAATGCGAATGGCGTGACTCATAGTTCATATCTTGCCACTGCTTAACCATTCCCAATGCTTCGTTATTTAATAGCACCACTTTTAAGGGCAACCCGTACTGCTTACAGGTCGATAGCTCCTGAATATTCATTTGGATGCTACCTTCACCCGTAACACAAACAACTTCTTCATCCGGGTGGGTCAATTTAATACCCATTGCCGCTGGTAAGCCAAAACCCATGGTGCCCAGACCACCAGAATTAATCCAACGGTTTGGCTTATTAAATTTATAGTATTGCGCAGCAAACATTTGATGCTGCCCCACATCCGACGTGACGAACGCATCGCCTTTCGTCACCTTATGAAGCACTTCAACTACATGCTGCGGCTTGATACAGTCTTGGGTAGACGGCTCATAACGACCACCATGACGCGCGCGCCACTGATCAATTTCCTTCCACCAGCTTGCGAGTGCATCTTGATCAGGCTGACCCGCTAGCTCATCAAAAATTGCGTGCATATCATTCAACACAGAACCCACAGGGCCTACAATCGGCACATCCACCTTAATGGTTTTTGAAATGTTAGCAGGGTCAATATCGATATGAATAATGCGTGCGCCTGGGCAAAACTTATCAGTACCATTGGTTACACGATCATCGAACCGAGCACCAATAGAAATCACCAAGTCTGCATTATGCATCGCTTGATTCGCTTCAACAGAACCATGCATTCCCAGCATGCCTAAACTATTTTTGCCAGTACCAGGGTAAGCCCCTAAGCCCATCAACGTACAGGTTACCGGGTAGTTCAAACGATCAACCAGTTTAATTAACTGCGCTGAAGCACCACCGATGATAACGCCACCGCCCGCGTAAATTACCGGACGCTTTGCATTCAAAAGCATTTCGGCGGCCTTGCGAATTTGGCCGGAATGCCCACGCATTGGCGGCGTATACGAACGCAACTTCACTTTGCTCGGATATTCGTACTCAAACCGCTCGTTTGGTGCCGTCATATCCTTCGGAATATCTACGACAACTGGCCCAGGACGACCTGATTGTGCAATATAAAACGCTTTCTTTAAAACATCCGGGATCTCAGAAGGATGCCTAATCGCCATATTATGTTTAACCACCGGGCGTGACACGCCCATCATATCGGTTTCTTGGAACGCATCTTCACCAATCAGGGTTGATGGCACCTGACCGCACAAAACCACTAATGGAATCGAATCGGTAAATGCAGTCGCAATACCTGTAATCGTATTGGTCGCTCCCGGACCCGACGTAACTAATACCACTCCCGCTTTTCCAGTTGCACGCGCATAGCCGTCAGCCATATGGACAGCAGCTTGCTCATGGCGAACCAAAATGTGTTGAACTTTGTCCTGACGAAACAACGCATCATAAATATGAAGTGCTGCACCGCCAGGGTAACCGTATATATGCTCCACACCTTCATCAGCTAAGAAGTGTGTGATCATATCGGCGCCAGATAATAGCTCCACGATAATTACCTTTAATAAAATTTGTCTATGGAAGCTTAATCCGAGTGACTACCGCCTCTTGTGGAAGCGTTTTAGATGCAATTTAGTGTTTTGCAATAATTAATAGGGCGGGGAGTTTCGCCAAACCTCTCACTTTTTATGTCGTGAGACGTCTTTTTAAATTAATCGCAGCCGTTGTTCCACGGCACAAAACACTGGGGGGATAAGAAAACCACTTGGAAAGGCCTCTACTAAATACCCCGGATCTAAGCAACCGTCAATTCTGACATTTAATCCAGCGGAGTCAACATCTACAGGGGGGTTTTTCCCGTTTGAAACGCAAAATAACAAGAAAAAACATCAAAATCGTGCCAATGGTTTATAGTTATTTTATTACTTTTCATTTGTCGACGATCTTAGAGATAAACAACTATGTCTTCAATTGGCCGATTCAAGCGCCCAATTCTACTTTCAGCCATGCTATTGTTTCTTAGCATGACCAGTGCAGCAGAGGTTTATCGGTGGGTAGATGAGCAAGGGCAAGTGCATTTCTCAGACAGCAAACCCATAAACAATGCGACCGTAAAGAGCATCAAATTACGCGCACCTCAACTTATTGGCTCCAGAACCGATAAGCAGGCTAAACCTAAACAAGCCGCCACCGAAGCCGAGCTTCAGGGTAAAGCTGAGCAACTACAAAAAGCAGACGCGAATAACGAAAGCGAGAAGCTCTGTGCAACCATTGCCAGCAACCTCGAAAAAGTAAATCAAACGGGCCGCGTAAGGGTTAAAGAAAACGGGGAATATCGTTATCTTTCCTCACAAGAACTCGACGCCAAACGTCTTGAACTACAAACGCAGTTTGATGAGTTTTGTTCGAAGAATCCGTGAACGTCTTACATATGCGCCATGGAAACTCACGTATAGCAATCGCCAGTACAAACCCAACCATTCTTTTTACGGCAAATTAAAACAATAGCATTCGCAACGCGAGTCGAAAAAGGCCTCATTCTATTGTGAATGAGGCCTTTGGTGCTGACAATTAGAACGCCGGCTATCACTTCCCGAAGATCAGTTCATCCCCGTCTACACTCACATTGATTTCGTCACCCGATACGAATTCGCCGCTTAACAGTTTTTGCGCCAGTGGATTTTCCACGCGCTTTTGTATCGCCCGTTTTAGCGGGCGCGCGCCGTAAACTGGATCGAAACCCGCCTCTGCAAGCTTTCGCATGGCATTCTTATCAAACGCGAGTGAAATACCTTGCTCGGCCAGACGCGAAGTTAAGTTCTGCAACTGTATTTCGGCGATCCCACTTATCTGCTCAGCAGCAAGGGCATGGAAAACCACCACCTCGTCAATGCGGTTAACAAATTCGGGTCTAAAATGCCCTGTCACCGCATTCATCACTGCATCTTTTATGGTGTCGTAGGCGGTTTCACCACTACTACCCATACTTTGAATAATGTCTGATCCCAAATTCGAGGTCATCACAATCACGGTGTTGCGAAAATCAACCGTGCGCCCTTGCCCGTCGGTTAAACGCCCATCTTCAAGCACCTGCAGGAGGATATTGAACACATCAGGGTGCGCTTTTTCGACCTCATCTAATAACAGCACTGAATAAGGCTTGCGACGCACAGCCTCAGTCAAATAGCCACCTTCTTCGTACCCTACATACCCCGGCGGCGCACCAATCAAACGTGCAACCGAGTGTTTCTCCATGAATTCGGACATATCAATGCGCACCATGGCCTCTTCGGTATCGAACAAGAAGCTCGCGAGCGACTTACATAACTCGGTTTTACCCACCCCAGTTGGGCCCAAAAATAAGAACGACCCATTCGGACGATTTGGATCAGATAAGCCTGCGCGCGAACGCCGCACGGCATCCGCCACCGCGGTCACCGCCTCATCTTGACCAATGACCCGCTCATGCAACGCCTCTTCCATCCGTAACAGTTTATCGCGCTCGCCCTCGAGCATTTTGGCAACCGGAATTCCCGTCCATTTAGAGACGGTCTCGGCAATCTCCTCTTCAGTCACACGATTTCGGAGTAAGGTCATGCCCACCATTTCTGCCTGACTCGCCATATCAAGCTGCCTTTCAAGCTCAGGAATTTTACCATACTGCAGCTCAGACATTAGCCCTAAGTCACCCCCACGGCGAGCTGTTTCTAGCTCAACACGTGCCTGCTCTAATTGGCTCTTAACTTGCTGCGAGCCTTGCAGCGCGGCTTTTTCTGCCAGCCATACCTCTTCAAGGTCAGCGAATTCTTTCTCAACGGTCTCAATAACATCATTTAAGTCTGCCAGCGCCTTTTTAGAGCCCGCATCTTTCTCTTTCTTTAAGGCTTCGCGTTCAATTTTTAATTGAATTAAGCGCCGCTCTAATTTATCCAGCGACTCAGGTTTCGAATCCATTTCCATACGGATCTGGCTGGCCGCCTCATCAATGAGATCAATCGCCTTATCGGGCAACTGCCGATCACTTATATAGCGATGCGATAACTTACCCGCCGCAATGATCGCGCCATTCGTAATCTCTACCCCATGATGCACTTCGTAGCGTTCTTTCAAGCCCCGCAAAATTGCGATGGTGTCTTCGACGGTTGGCTCATTGACCAGCACTTTTTGAAAACGTCGCTCTAAGGCGGCATCCTTTTCAAGATATTCACGGTATTCGTCAAGGGTGGTCGCACCTACACAGTGCAGTTCGCCGCGAGAAAGAGCCGGCTTAAGCATATTACCGGCATCCATCGAACCTTCGGCTTTACCCGCACCCACCATGGTATGAATTTCATCAATGAAAAGAATAATCTGTCCTTCTTGTTTAGACAGCTCATTCAAAACACTCTTTAAGCGCTCCTCAAATTCACCACGGAATTTTGCGCCCGCAATTAATGCCCCCATATCGAGCGACAGAACACGCTTGTCTTTCAAACCCTCGGGCACTTCACCATTTACAATTCGTTGCGCTAAACCTTCTACAATAGCCGTTTTACCAACACCGGGCTCACCAATCAAAACCGGATTATTCTTCCGACGACGCTGCAGTACTTGCACCGTGCGTCGAATCTCGTCATCACGTCCAATTACCGGATCCAATTTACCTGCCTCGGCACGTGCAGTGAGATCAATCGTAAACTTATCAAGCGCCTGGCGATGCTCCTCTGCGCCTTGATCATTCACCGATTCACCACCGCGCACTTGCTCAATCACCTGCTCAAGTTTCGCTTTATCGATGTGGTGCTTCGCCAAGGTTTTTCCTAAGGCGCCTTTACCATCCAATGCGGCTAACAGCACCATCTCCGATGAAATATATTGGTCACCACGTTTTTGCGTGAGTTTGTCGGCGACATTCATCAACCGGCCCAAATCATTAGACATGTGCACATCACCGTCAGCGCCCTGCACGCTGGGTAAACCTTCCACTAACGCGGACACATCATTACGCAAGGCGGACACATCCGCGCCAAGTTGGCGTAATAGAGCGGTCGGGCCGCCTTTTTGATCTAATAAAACCTGCATGACATGCGCAGGCTCAATAAACTGATGATCTTTTCCTAAGGCTAAAGACTGCGCGTCGGACAATGCCATCTGTAGCCGATTCGTTAAACGATCAATTCGCATAAAACACCTCTAGAAAAAAGGCAGTGCATTTTCCTAACTGCCCCGTTAAGTTTGAATTACTGATAACATAAGGTCGAAAGATTGCTTTTCAAGGCTAGGCGCCAAATTATTGACACAAAAATGACTATAAAAACTATACACACTCCCGTTATAAACAACGCCCTACATTTTTGGCCCAGCAATTTACTTTTGGTCTTCTGTTTAATAAGCCTCGTAATTGCCTCACTTAGTATGAAGGGCAATTCACCTTTTATTAGCCCTTTACGGGATAGCCTGCATAGCTATTTATTCTTCAGCTTTTGCTTGCTGACGCTGCAACTTTTATGCAAGCCGAGCGAGCTCGGTAAAATTGCGTTAATTATGCTTGCCTGCTTTGTGAGCGGGGTGGTGATTGAATTTACGCAACCTTACGTTGGCGGTAATACCAGTATCGTTGATATCTATTACAACCTAGTTGGTATTATTTGCGCGAGCGTGATGTTTGTCGCGCTACGAAAACCCTTGAAACGCAAATTATCTGCCACTGTTTTCGCTGTCATCTGGCTCAGCACTTGCCTCGCGATGCCGTTATATGGGGCATTTGTCCTAACGCAGCGTGACCAAGCGGCCCCCATATTATTAAGCTTTGATCAAAGTTGGGAGCGACAGCTCTGGCGACCGGGTAGCAGTCTTGTAAGCCTCAGCCGAGCGCCGCAGGCATGGCAAGCCAACCAAAGCCTTAGTGCAAAAATCACGTTTACTAACGCTAACTATTCTGGCTTTCACTTGAAACACCCTCTTTCCGATTGGTCGCCTTATACGGCGCTCACGTTTGAGATTTTTTCAAAGCAAAAAGAAACGCTGAACCTTGTCTTACGTATCCATGATAAGACGCACAATCAAGCCTATGATGACCGCTATAATCAGCGATTTAGGGTCGAACCGGGGTTAAATACCTATCGCATTTCGCTCGCTCAAATTGCACAAGCACCGTCACAGCGAACGCTTGATATGCAAAACATAGATGGCTTAGGCATTTTTATGGTGGCGCCGAAAGGCTTGCCAAGCATCTATTTAGATAACCTTGGCTTAGACTAAGAATATGAGCGTACGAAGTAAGTAAGCGCACGCTTTATAAGGTTTATAAACTCAACTATCTAACCAGATAAGTGAGGCCATACGACCACTCTGTGCGCCATCACGGCGGTACGAATAAAAACGCTCTGCATCGGCATAAGTGCACTGATCGCCACCCAACACGGTCTGCACCCCGAGCTTATAAAGCTTTTGTTTTGCAAGCAGGTATAAATCGGCAAAATACTTGCCCGTGCCGTCGGGGTCACAACGAAAAGCGGCTTCATGCATCGAATTTTCACGCACAAACGCTTCGCGTACTTCTGCCCCCACTTGAAAATGCGCCTGTGAGATCGCAGGCCCTAAGAAGGCCAGCAATTGTGGCTGAGCAGGCGGCGCTGCCAGATGATCAAACTTCGCAACCGTCTTTTCAAGAATTCCCGACGCTAACCCTCGCCAACCCGCATGCACGGCCGCCACCTGCTGCCCCTGTTGATCGCAGAGCAAAACGGGTAAGCAGTCTGCGGTCATCACCACACAGCCCACACGTTCTTGCTGAGTAAGTGTGGCGTCTGCTTCAGGGGCGCATTGCTTTAATAAAGGAAAGTGCTCGTCATTAAGAATGCAGGTTCCATGTGTTTGACGCAGCCAACGAATGTTCGCATGTGATAGCCCGCATGCATTAGCTAAACGCATGCGGTTTTCAGCCACCGCAGCCGGCAGATCACCCACATGATCACCCAAATTCATCTGCGCAAAAGTCGCTTCGCTCACGCCAGCCGCGCGCGTGGTGATCACGCTTTTAACGCGGGTCGGCGCAGGCCAATCAGGCACAATCCAATCAGAATTAAAGCTCATATAAAAAGGCTTACCCGCCGTTTATTCTGCTTGTTCAGCGGCGATATCGCCTAACAACGTTTGCATATCGGCAGGTAAATCTACCTCCCAACTCATTTCTTCTTCTGTGCGTGGATGAATCAAGGTAAGTTGTTTCGCATGCAGGGCTTGGCGGGGAAACCCGCGCAAGATCGACTTCAAGGTATCGCTGATACCCGCCGGAATTTTTGCGCGACCCGCGTAGACTGGATCTCCCACGAGGGCATGATTAATATGAGCCATATGCACACGAATTTGATGGGTACGACCGGTCTCAAGTTTTACGCGAATATGCGTATGGTTCGCAAACTTTTTGATTAGCCGATAATGCGTGACCGCCTGCTTACCAAATGGGGTGACCGTCATTTTTTTACGATCACGATTATGCCGCGCAATGGGTTCATCAATGGTACCGCCGCCGGTCATGACCCCTGATACCAAGGCCTCGTATTCGCGGCCCATCTGACGGGTTTGCAACTGATCAACAATATGCGCGTGCGCTTGCAATGTTTTTGCGACCACCATTAAGCCACTGGTCTCTTTGTCTAAGCGATGCACAATTCCAGCACGCGGCACCGTGACACTATCGGGTCGGGCGTGTAATAGACCATTCACCAGCGTACCTGAATAATTTCCAGCACCAGGGTGCACCACAAGGCCCGCCGGTTTATTGATAATCATAATGTCTTCATCTTCATACACAATGGGGAATTCAACCGGCTCGGGTAGCCATTCACCCTGCGCCTCTAGCTCTGCGTTGACCTCAATTAGGTCATTCACTTTCACTTTTTCTTTCGGTTTCAATTGTGCGCCATTGACCAGGACGGCACCTTGTTTTATCCATTGTTGTAAGCGCGAACGCGAGTAATCTGGCATCAGCTCAACCAGGGCTTGATCTAAACGATTACCCGATAAAGGCATTTCAATTACAAACTCGGCTTCAACCGACTCACTCATAGTATGTCCTAGTTTTTAAACTACCGTAACGCACGTATACTTCGAGTACCGGATACGCGTCATTTATGAAATAATGCGTGCAGTATAGCTGGCAAAGCAGAAGGCTGACGAATCAAAGTTGATTGATTCACGCGGAAACCTTCACCAGCGTTCTCAATACCACACAACATTCAAAGAGAGAATTTCTTGAACACGCTTTCTAGATTTACTGGCGTGTTGCTCATACTCTGCCTCAGCGTAGTAATGGGATGTAGCTCTACACCCAAGCAGCAACCTTCAGAAAAAGAACTGTATGACGCCGCCAAGCGCGCCATAAAAGTACGCAACTTTTCACAAGCCACGATTGCCCTCGAAGACCTTGAGTCGCGCTTTCCGTTTGGCAAATACGCCGAACAAGCACAGCTTGATCTCATCTATGCCCGCTACAGCGCATTAGATTTAGACGGCTCAATTATCGCGGCAGATCGCTTTATACGGCTGCATCCACAAAGCCCGAGTGTAGACTACGCCTATTACGTGCGAGGTATCGCGAACTACAATATTGACGTAGGTATCTCAGGCCAATACTTTGCCGGCGTTGATCTCAATTCGCGCGACCCAGGCAATATGCGCCAAGCTTTTAGTGATTTTTCGGAGCTCATTACGCGGTTTCCCGACAGCCAATATGCCTCCGATGCACAGCAACGCATGAAGTTAATTCGTAATCGCTTAGCCGCCTATGAACTCCACGCGGCACGTTATTACATACGCCGCGAAGCCTACGTGGCCGCCGCGAACCGTTGCGCGTTTGTTGTTCAGAATTTTCCGCATTCCCCCGTGGTTGAAGAAGCCTTGGTCATGATGGTTGAGCTATACCAATTACTTGATCTGTCGAAACAGGCGGATGATGCCCTGGCTGTGCTCAGTGCTAATTACGCAGACGGTATTGGCTTTGATGATGCGGGTCAGTTTAAAGCTCAGTTTGTTAAACGCGAAAGTCGAGGCTTATTGAGCGTTATTACGTTTGGCTTTTTCGATTAAATGGGAGTTAGCATGTCAACCAAACAAGAAATTGTTCAAGAAATGCGCGTCTTACCGTCTATTGATCCAGAACAGGAAATTCGTCGGCGCGTCGATTTTATTAAACGCACCTTAACCGGCGCCAATATGAAAAACTTAGTACTGGGCATTAGCGGCGGTATTGACTCATCTACCTGTGGTCGTCTTGCTCAACTGGCCATCAACGAACTCAATGATGAAGCCGGCGGCCAACACTACCAATTTTTCGCCGCACGTTTACCCTTTGGTGAGCAGCGCGACGAAGCCGATGCACAGCTCGCGCTCGATTTTATACAACCTAGCCAACGCATTACCCTGAACATTAAAGGGGCGGTCGATGCGATCCACGCGCAAGTGAGTGATGAGTTGAGTCGAGTAGGCGCCATGCCCGCAGCCTCAGCCACCGTCGATTTTGCCAAGGGCAACACCAAGGCACGGGCAAGAATGGTTTCGCAGTATTACGTGGGCGGCTTGGTCGGTGCACTGGTTTTGGGGACCGATCATTCTGCAGAAAACGTGACCGGCTTCTATACGAAATATGGTGACGGAGCGGTCGATCTTATCCCATTATTTGGCCTGAATAAGCGTCAAGTTCGCCTACTTGCCAAAACAATGGGCGCGCCCGAACAGCTGATCACCAAAGCACCGACCGCCGATTTAGAGTGTGAAGACCCAGGCAAGGAAGATGAACGCGCCCTCGGCATTAGTTATGATCAGATCGATGACTTTTTGGAAGGTAAGGCAGTGAATCCAGAGGTAGAAGAAAAACTGGTGGGGATTTATCAGGCGACGCAACACAAGCGTCAACCCATCCCTACTGTTTACGATTAACGTAGTACTTAGAATAAAAAAGGCAGCCTTGAGCTGCCTTTTTTATTTGCTAATACGCCATAACCGTTTCACTAGCTGACAATTTCAAGCAATTCGATATCGAACACCAACGCTTGGTATGGACCAATCGCGCCACCCGCACCTTGCTCGCCGTAAGCTAAGTGGTAAGGGATAAACAGCTTCCACTTTGACCCTACCTGCATGCCCTTAAGCGCTTCGGTCCAGCCTGCAATCACACCACCAACTGGGAACTCAGTGGGTTCACCACGGTCATATGAGCTATCAAATTGCTCACCGTTAATGAGCGTGCCGCGGTAATGTGTGCGTACGACACTGTCTGCCGTAGGCGTCTCGCCATCACCGGCTGTAATCACTTCGTACTGCAAACCTGATTCGGTAACCGTTACTTCGTCACGCTTTGCATTCTCTGCTAAAAACGCTTCACCTTCTGCTGCAAACTCTTTTGCGTTGGCCGCTTCATCTGCTTTTAGACGTTCTTGAATCACTTGGAACGCTGCGTTGATTGCATCACCTTCAACGCGTGGTGGCTTTGACGCAAACGCATCTTCAATACCTGCCAATGCCGCTTCTAAAGAAACACCTTTAAACACACCGGCGAGCTGCTGCCCCATTTGTAAGCCGATACCGTAAGAAGCTTTTGCTTCGTCTGTATTGAATTCAAGATCTGACATGAACTTTCTCGAGTAATATATGGAACTGTTTATATTGGGATGCTTTTAAAAATTTAAAGTAAAAGTCTGCATCTCATTCTCAACACTTTACAACGCCCCCCTCAATGCTTTAGAAACGGGGTCTCGCAAAGGAAACTGGCCATGACCAACATTACAAAGTTCGCGACTATTTATGCGCGCGCTGTGGAACGCAAAGGCAGCGAATCGCACTTAAACGCGCTAATCAATGCGCCACTGCCCAATGCAAAGCTGGCTGCTATGGCTGAGGACCGTTTCTTAGCAGAAATGACCCGTTGCGTAACCCGTGCCGGCTTCAGCTGGAAAGTGATCAATCGTAAGTGGCCCGAATTTGAGGCGGCATTTTTTGGCTTTAAAGTTGACACCCTAGTAATGCTTTCAGATGAGCAATGGGAGGCGTATTTAGAAGACACACGCATCGTGCGCAGTTGGCAAAAGATAAAAGCCTTGAAAGAAAACGCCTTGTTTTTTTACGACCTGCGCTATGAAAATACGCCGATGCCAACGTTAATTGCCAACTGGCCCGAAAGCGATCAAATTGGGCTGCTGCAATTTTTTAAGAAGCGTGGCTCACGACTGGGCGGCAATACGGGCCAATATTTTTTACGACGCATGGGCAAAGATGGCTTTGTGCTAGGACGTGATGTCGTGCTTGCTCTTCAAAGCGCGGGGTTAGATATTAAGGATGAACCCAGTAGCCAGCGAGAAATGAAACTCATACAGGCTGCGTTTAACCAATGGCATGAAGAATCAGGCTTACCTTACATGCAACTGAGCCAAATTGCTGCCTACTCGAATGGTGACAATATTGTGGGTGTTTGACTCTAATGACGAGCAATAAAATGAGACGGCCATGAATGAGTCCGTAAAAACACATAAAGCATGGCTACTTTGGGGCGTGGAACTCTCACCCTACTTACTAAAGCTACAAGCGGCGCTCACCTATAAAGGCATTAATTTCCGGCGGCTACCGGCCTATGGATCACGCTTTGAAAATACCCGTGTGCTATTGAACCTAGAGCGGGCAAAGAAAAACAAGGAAGTAACGCGCTACCCTCGTTTTCGTCCCGAGTTTGACGAGTACCCCGCCGTGCCATTTTTAAGCCGAGATGGCCGGCATTTTGAGTACGACTCCACCGCCATCATTCAACATTTAGACGCGCAAGCCTTCGGGCGCAACATGCTCCCAGACGATGCAGCCATGCGCTTTATCGTTAATTTTATCGATGAAGCCTTCGACGAATTTGGGCTTTATTTAGTGCATCATATGCGCTGGGTGGCGTCAGCAAAAACCACCCCTATGGGCCAATACCTGGCCAGTGAATTGAAGACGCTGCTCCCGCCGGGCGGTGCGTGGCTAATCGCCAATACCTTTCCCAAACGCCAAGTACGCCGTTTACCCTACTTATTTAGTGTGGCACCGAAAGGCTACAAGGCCGGGGTAAAACGCTCACTTACCCCCGCGCCGTATCGTGATTTCCCAGAGACGCACACCCTGCTCAACCAAAGTTGGGAGGCCTATGTCGACGGTATGGAAAAGGTACTGCGCCAGCAACCGTATTTAATGGGTGAACAATTCACCCTTGCCGATGCAAGCGCGTATGGGCATTTAGGCATGAACCTGATTGACCCCGAAACCGCCGATAAATTGAGCCGTCGGGCGCCCCATACCATGGCATGGCTAAAAACCATTCGCGATAACAAGCATCGGCCCAGCCACATTACTCAAAAAAGTGGCGAATTTAAGTTGAACCCCAGCCTGAGCAGCCTACTTAACCCGATGATGGGCACCTTTGCCGCGTTGATGGTGCAAAACGAGCAAGCCTACTATCAAGCAAAAAAACAAGGCAGAGAAACCTTCAACGAGGCCGCCTTTAAACAAAATAAAGCCATCTTTAGCGGCAAATTGCGCGGCTACCCGTTTAAAACGGTGGTGAAGAGCTTTCAAATACCCGTGTGGCAAAACTTAAAGGCACAATGGCAGCAGCTAACGGACGCCGACAAAACACGCGTGAAGAGCGTGATGGAAATGACCGCCTTATTTGACCCGATTGATTAGCGCGAACAGTAATAGCGCAATACCAAGCGCTAACTGCGCTCATTTAAATCAACATAACGCGCATCAAAATACGCTTTCGTATTCACATGCACACTTTCAGAGGCTAATAACTCAGCCACCGACCACCATGCAGCTTTTGCGTGCTGGTCTTTTAAGTTCAACGGTTGTTCAGCGGCCACGGTAAAGGTATAGGCCAATACCACATAATGCGTGGTGAGGCCTTCACGGTTTAAGGCGTTGTCTAAGTACATGTGCTCGTATGGCCCGACAAATTCTGCCTCGCTTAGTGGCCACGCTAAACCTAGCTCGACGCTTACCAGCCGAGCGAACGCTTCGGCGATCGTTTCACTTTTACGAACGCGGCCGCCTGGCACAAACCAAGTGTGTTGCGCAGGTTTATTATCGCGATACCCTAACAGCACTCGGCCTTGTGCATTTCTGACCAGCAGATCAATCGATACCAACGGCGTGGCATCGATCACTGTGGCGAAGGTGTCGGGGGTTAAAAACATCGTTTATCCTCGTGATTCATTCAACGCAAGCGCAAGCTCGCCGTAGCTGCGCTCGAGCTTCGCAATCTCAATCCCGTAGCGGGTATACCAATCACGCGCTTGATGCTGCGCAGCAATGTGCATTGCGTCTTGCTTCCAGTTGCGGATACTTTCAAGGTTAGGCCAATAAGAAAGCGCCAGCTCACGGTCATTCTCGGTATACGCGTCAAAGTGTATACAGCCGAAGCTCGCTAAGGCTCGCTCGCGCAAACGTTCGGCCAATTGCTCATACGACGCGTCTAATTGCTTAATCGACGCCTTAAAAATAACAACATACATGTAGGGCTCTCATTGATACGTGGGTGTGATTTTTCTTCTGTTTTTGCTTATGTTTTTTCTTATGTTTCTTCTTATCGTTAGCGCAGGTGTTTTCGGTAATTTTTCTTCGCGGCGAACATAATGGCTGCCTAGCTCAGCGACTTGATAGGCGGCAACACTGCGCAGCGCTCATTATTACGTAAGAAGCTGAATCAGGTCATCTTTTTAGCAGCACCGCTCGTATAAACATGTAAAACTATACAACGCTTTGCGCAGGCCCAATAATGCAAAAGGCGCCAGACACTCACCACATAACGTTAACCACCCGATTTACCGAAAGGCTTATGACTAAACTCTTAAAAATAATTGGTATTCTTGTCGCATTGCTTGCCCTTTTGGGTCTCTGCCTCACTTTTTTTACGGCACTCTCAGGGCCCGGCGGCAAAACCGCGTTAGCCAGTATCTTTATTTTTCAATTCATCACAGGGGCCTTTTTAACCTATGGCGCCCACTTGAAAATAACCGGTAGTGAGTTAGCGCAAAAAATGTTTCCCTCGAGCATTGCGGCGCTTCTCTTGTTTGCCGCGTTTGTCTACCGGTGGTTATATCACAGTGTTTAGGCATTCAAACTAACCGTAGTTAAGTTCTACTTCATAGCGTATGTCGACAATGAAAAAACTCAAAGCATTTATTGAACACCCCGTAACCAATTTGTTTATTGCGGCCGTATTAATTGGTACAAGTTTGGCCGAGGGCTGGGAGAGCTTTTCAGGTGATCTTTCAGAATTTGATGCCGGCGCCCATCATGGCGTGCTGCTTTTTGGGGTGGCCATGTTATTGCGAGGCATTATTGAAGCCACCGAGTTGGTTATTGAGGCGCATGAAAAACGCCATTAACCCCTTCTCGCGGTAGCTTACGTCGCCGGTACCAATAAGCTAGAAAAACGCTCCACATGTTGAAGCGCGTTACCCGTTTTACGTCGCCGCGCCGGTTATAAATCGGTTAATAATGCGCATTCTTTTAAGCTATTGTAAATATTCTATTTTTTTAACCTATCCATACACATTCATAAATCGGGATATCCGTCGCAACGACGCACTTTCAAAACGACTCATTTCAACTTACCATGACCACCACACGGATGGTTGGGCCCGCTAAGTAAGTAAGGAACAACTCTCAAAAAAATATGCCGTCGTCGACAATGCGTCGCTGCGACGGATATACAGCTGTTATAGGTCTACGGATGAAACCTGAAAATTTGTACACATTTTCATCTTGGGTTATTACCTCAGCGATCGTAAGCGCTGCGCTATTCTCTACCCCCTACATGAAAAGAATTGCATCTGGAGAAGCAATAGAAAGCTTGGCAGCTACAACTGCCATCATTCTGGCTGTTGCCGTGTCGGCTGGCACCCCTTGGTTCAAACTAATCTTTTCGAAACATGAGTCACCCCAGAAGTTTCGTAAATATGTGTTCTCGACTGCAGCCATAGGTATTTCTGCCTTTTTCTACAAAGAAATCTCTACAGCACCGGCCGAGGGAATTGGCTATAACATCATTTTTTGTATCGCACTTATTATGCTTGCATACCCAATAACTGCCGGATTCAGTACCGATGAACACCTATAACAAAGCGCGGCAACAAGGGCGCTTCGCGCCGGGACGCACTATCGTGCGCCCCTGCACTAAGCGTTATGTCTCTAAAACATGAATAGAATTGATCTAATAATATTGCTCGTTGCCTTAGGCGCTGGTTTTACTTTGGTATTTACTCCTGACCAATCCTCAGAGTTAAGCAAAGAAGCGGGTGTTCTTGATCGCATCTCATGCGAAAAAGTTGGCAAGTCCGAAGGTCGAGACCTAATTAACCTAAAAGTTAATTCTATCGAGGTTTCGTTAAACTCGATCAATTTGTATCCTTGCGAAAAACATCGCACAGAACTCGAAAGTTTGGTGGGTAAACACGTTGAGATTCTTTACCTAAGCTCTACCTTGTGGTCTCTTCAAAGTAACGGTAAAGAGTACATTCAATTAAATATGCTTACTCAAAATACAAAAATGGGTTGGCTAGTTTTATTGGCATTAGCCGCAACTATCTATGGAGTTCGGCGTGTCAAAAAAACATAAAAAGTGTTTAGCGGACCGGAGGGTTCGTTAAACACACTGTTATGAGTAATTGGTGAAAAAATGGAAAATCGAGAATTTGGTCGTTGGATACATCCAGCATTTGCAGCAACCTCTATGGCGTTTTTGCTAACTATGCTAGATAAGCAAGCTTTAACAGCAGGTTCATATCCTCTTATATTCGCTAATTACTTTTATGTTGTTTCAGTAATTATCAATTCTATTTATGCCTATTTATATTTCTTAGTCGAAAACCCTGAAAGAGTTGCAGCTAAAATAAGAGGCAATTTAATCTTAAAAGGCTTTGAAAATTTAAGTTTCTGGTCTTTTGTATTTGCTACATGCGCAGTTCTTTTATATGTAATTCAAACAACAAGTCAATCGCTTCAGACTTATTGCGAGGCACTCATAACATAAATGCCCTGCTCACTCATAACAAGCGCAAGCACAACAGGACTGCCAACTGCTTGCGCCTTTTGGCATGGCTTCGCCATTATACGCCAAAAGCCACAATCAATTATCAGCCCGTGTTGCGGGCGTTATGTGCAAAAAGGAATCTGAGTGTTTGGCAATAACGATAAATTTTTAGCCGACCTTGCAAAGAAAGGTTACTTG
>ENA-OSET01001936-OSET01001936.1-sediment-metagenome-genome-assembly--contig:-NODE-1936-length-20730-cov-31.894349_pt1 | contig 20730 bp, 14 predicted proteins | sample MGYA00237882_ERZ534229 | MGnify/ENA primary metagenome ERZ534229 (study PRJEB26408, sample SAMN06266212) | sediment metagenome | isolation source: Hudson Canyon methane seep mesocosm | place... | reverse complement strand
AGCTAGGCGCTGGAGGGTTAGTACGCGCTTATTCACAAGCAGTGCAACAAGCATATGATACGCTCACAACGCATCGATATATCACCCTAAAACGATTTGTGGTTCGCTGTGCATTTTCAACCGAACAGAGCTTGCGCCACTGGCTTGCACAACACCACGGCGTGCTTGTGGCTAACACCTATCGCGACCGGGTCGAACTCACAGTCGACCTACCACCACACGCAGAGACAGCCTTAGAAAGTTATTGTCTAGCCACGCAGTCAACGCTCATATCACGGTAATACAAAACGAAGCGTTGAGCATGTAACGAGAGTCGTCCCGAAATCTATAAAATTTTTCGCTACATTGTGAGAGAAGCCGATATAAGCGGAACCACAAGTTATGCTAACTACTAGACATAAGCGGACTTAAAACTTATGAGGCAGCCGCTTCGGCTAACACCAAATAGCGGACATATCGGTCGTCGATAAATGACAGCGGTTGTTCGTGAACAACGGACATCGCAAGAAAATACATGCGTCCCCTTTTTGTCTTCATACTCGCGATAGGTGAATGGTCGGTATCGCTTTGTTTGATGAGAAGGTAGCCACGTAAAATAAACAGTTAATGCGCTAGGTCGAGGCTTAGCCTGGTTTTGGCAATCTCAACATTCCCTCAATATGATGCAGCAAGATTCTGCAATTATAACGGAGCCGCGCGACTGGTTTCTCACCGTAAATCTGTTTGTTCGAAGTTTGCCTTGGCTTGCATTATTCGGGCAATCGAATCATCCCAGATACATTACATAAGCTGAAAAAATATCCCGTTGTTGCTCTTGTTTTCAGGGAGCCGTCTTGTAACTGCGATTTGCTGAACATAACGCCTGCTGCGCTGCAACTCAGACCAAGGGGTGCGATGCTCTTTTCGTTTACGGTTTTACTAGTGCATTCGTCAACCTGTTGTTAACCATACCTTCAACAAGCTGCTATTACAGACTTAAGTCGGTGTCGTGCACAGACCTATGTCTGATTGTTAAGGCTTCGTGTTTATGCGAGTTTTAAGAAGCTTTCTTCAGATAAAAACGAGATGTATCAAAATGAATTTTTCATTAGCAAAGTGTATGTGCCTGCTAACCCTTATCCTTGGATTGGTCGGTTGTGGCGCGAACAGCGGTTCGGATGGTGTTGCCAGTGATGAAACGTTGGCAGAAAATCTAGCAACCATCGCGGGCAATGCTACAAAAGGCCCTATTAGCGGCGCAGAAATCGTCTTGATCTATTTTGATGAGTTTGGTGAAGAGGCGAGTATAGCAGCGGCTAATCCACCGGTACTTACTAACCCGGACGGCAGTTATGAGTTCCTCTTGCCTTTGGATGATATTCCGGAAAATATCGGCTCCGCTATTGTGCGCACAGTTGGTGGCACAATGGGGCCAAACAATAGTCCCGCGCCCATTCTCGAAAGTGTCGTGCCGGATTTATCTGCCGCATTCTCTGAAGAAGCACAACTAGGCAGCCATTTATCCGCGGCCTCTTCTGTTGCTGCCGGCTTATTAAAATTGGACGCGCAACAGTCAGGTGCGAGGCCCAGTGTAGCTATAGCACGCGCGCTGATTGAGCGTGTTGAATCGCAGTTACAGGTTAACCTCGATGATGATCCCAATGACGAGGACAGTAGTACCGCTTCTTTAAATACCACCTTTGATGAATTGTTAGCGCTTGATACGGCGCCGAAAAATATTGCAGCGGTCAATGAGTACATAAGGTTTTTGGGGGCCAATCTGGCCTCAGCTTCTGGTCGCCTTGATGACAGCATGCAAGACCCAGCTAACCCCGGCATTGATACAGAAGCTACCTTAGCCCGCATTGGTGATGGGCGTTTATCGGAACTGTTTCCTGATGGCCCTGGCCAGTTGCTGCAATCGGTGCAGACCAGGCCTGTTAGCAATAGCGTTGATACGATTGGCCCCAGTATCGTCAGTGCCATTGCCATCAGCAATACCGAGGTGTTGGTCACCTTCGATGAGCCTATTCAAATAGCGGGTGCACTAAATACCGACAATTATATTATGACCGCCGTATTTGTTGAGGGTCAACCGACCAATAGCGGTCGAGTCGCTATTACACAGGCAAGATTTATTGGTAGTGACTACCTGACTATTTTGCTGACGACTCAGTCGCAATCAGATATCCGTTACTTACTGCAACTCACCGATCTGCGTGATATCGCCGGCAACACCTTTCAAGTGCCGGAAAAAGGTTTAGAGGGTTTAGACCCTAGTACGGTCGTGATTTCAGGTATCGGCCCAGTCTCCGAAATTATCGAAGATGACAATGGTGACCCGGTCAGTTTGCCTCTGCTTGACTCAGACGGCGATGGCATCAGCGATTCCGATGAGTTGCGTGGTTGGGAGGTTATTACTACGACCGCTGCAGGTAACCAGAGCCGCTACACCGTCAGTTCAGATCCTTTCAATGCAGATACTGATGGTGATGGCGTCACCGATAACGAAGAAAAGCATGCGGCCGCCGACCCGCGCAGTGCCGATACCGATGGCGATACTTTAACGGACAATCAGGAATGGAACGTCATCTACAGTGACCCTACCAATGATGATACCGATGGTGACGGCACCCAGGATGGCTTTGAGTTTTATTCCTACCGCACCTCACCGGTGTTGGCCGATACCGACGGCGACCAAATCAGTGATACCGATGAAATTCTTGGCCGTAACCGTGACCCGCGCATTGCTGACTTACCGCAGGCCGGCATCACTGTGGGCCAGGTCAGGCTGCAGATTGATGAACGTTATACCTATACCGATGAACTGGGTAATACCGCGACACTTGAATCGAGCTCGAATTCTACTTTGTCACAAAGCTCAAACACCAGCTATGCATCGAGTAATACCACCGTCTCAGAGAATGTGATTGGTGTCAAAGTTGAAGGGGGGGTTGAAGGGGGTGGTGGCGGAAGAGGAGATAAAGCAGTAGGTGGGAAATTCGTAAATGTTGAAGGTAGTTACCAAAATACCAGCTCCAATACCTTTTCCACTAGCAAGGCCTCTGCGGTTGAATCGCAACGGGTCTATGAGCGCTCCTTGCAAAAAAGCGACAGTATCTCGACCACGAGCACAGTCAGCCGGGAGGTGTTTGGTGCAAGTATTGATGTGGATCTCACCATTAAAAATGGCGGGGATCTTGCCTTTACCATTACCAATCTTGAAATAACCGTTTTGCAGCGTGACCGACAGAGCTCTAACCGCTTTGTCCCTGTCGCAACGTTGATTGCTAATAGCACCCTCATTACTGGTCAGTCGGCAGAATTTAATCTCGGCCCGTTCACGCCTGAACGCGGTCCAATCCTGTTCTCCAGTAATACCGTGTTTCCCAATCTGGTAGAAGAGTTAATGAAGGCCCCTAACGGCTTGATTTTTAAAGTGGCCAATTTTGATATGACCGATGAATTTGGTCGGGTGTTTACCTACGCCAATCAGATTGCTCGGGATCGCACCGCCGCGATCATTGTTGATGTGGGTGATAGTCGTGAGCAGGCGTATTTGGTGGCCACCAGCTTGCAGCCTGATAGCTATGGTATTAGCAATACTTCCACAGCAGATGGCCTGGAATATGTTGGAGGGTTTAATGCCGATGGCTCCCCGAGAGGTATCCCGCTGGATTTTGCGCTTCAGGATACTCTGGGCCTGAGTAAGAATGCCCTTGAACAGGACGGCATTGTGGCGGGGCCTAATCGCCAAGCCGATACCTTCGCCCAAGGCGATGATATCCAGATGATACCGGCCTTTACTACCGGTGTTGGAGTCGGCAGCGTGGTGATAGCCGCAGGTCAGAATGGCGTGCTGGATACTGATCCACAGGGTGATGATGTGGCGGAAGTCACCACAGGCTATGAGACCAGCCGCACCTGCGGACCACTGGCCGATAACGCCGGTGATATTTGTAGTGTGGATACGGATTGCACGGGGTTTATTGATGAGGCTGTATGTTCAGGGCCTGAAGTACTGGTGCGCTTTGAGGGGTATCGCAACGGGGATCTGGGACGAACCTGGGTAGTGTTGACGAACAGGGAATTACCCGCTGGGGCCGATTTCGGGCAAGTGGTACTGAAACCCGGGGCCGACCTCTACCTCGCCTTTGTACAGGATCTCGATGAAGATGGCTTGAGTGCGCGTGAGGAGTATCTTTATGGCTCAACCGATAGTCGTTCTGATCAGCTCGATAACGCGTCTTTCGGCCAGAGATCGGGTTACGAATTGTTGCCTTCTGCTCCCGGTGCCGATGGCCTTGCAGATTCCAAAGATACTGACCGTGATGGCTTGGGGGATTTTGCTGAAGTGCGCGTCGGTTGGTCGGTAGCTGTCGGCGGCGGCGGGCTGCGTAAAGTCTTTCCCAATCCACGTCTGGCTGACTCCGACGGTGATGGCTTGCTAGACCCGCTGGAAAGCGATTTACGCGAATTTTGTGAGCCAAGCGGCGATTCACGAGAAGACGGTGTGTGTGCTTTGCAATCAAACGCGGTTGATCGGGCTGATGCGATTGCCATTATCGCAGGCGACAATGGTATAGCAGACACAGAAGCCGAAAATGGCGATCGACAGCTGGTTGCCGTTGATACCGAGAACCTGTCGTTTAATACGCCGGTGGTCGGGGTTGGTATTAATGAGAGAATTTCGACCGCTTTGGCTGGTGATGATCTTTATGAATCTGCCTCGAGTGTCCCTCCGGCCACTGACCCCAACCTGGGGGATACGGATGTGGATGGCGTGACTGACTTTGCTGAGCTGGTCGGCTTTGAGGTGGGTTTGAGTATTCGCAGTGCCGATGGCGTGGCTGATACACAGGCCATCGGTGACGACGTACAGCGCGTGTTTCTCGGCGACCCGGTGAAAACGGGGGGAATTGTCATTTTACCGGGTTTGAACGGTGAAATAGATACGGGGCCAGTGGGTGATGATTACAGATCACTGGCGGTAGAGGTTGTCACTGACCCGCTCGTGCGCGATACCGATACCGACACGGTTAGTGACGGTCGTGAGCTCGTGCTGGGCAGTAATCCGGCCGACTCAACCGATGGCGATGATTTTCGCGACGGTGATCTCGATGGGCTGACTGATAGCGAGGAGGCGGATCTGGGTTGGCTAGTAAGTATTGATGGGCTTGCCGGCACCCTTGTTAAATCAAACCCGAGCTTGCCGGATTCGGATTTTGACGGCCTGCCTGATCTTATGGAGCGCAATATTAGGACGGATCCGAATAACCGCGATACCGACGGCGATGGCTTATCTGATTACGATGAGTTTGCCGATTTTGAACGTTTTGCTGAATTGAATGGCACTTACCCGCGCTTCTTTGTCGATGGCTCGGGCTCTGCGCAGTACGGTACTGACCCCCGTAAAAAAGATACCGATGGCGATGGCCGAGATGATGATGAAGAGTTGCTCGAAGGCTACCGCATTTTACGGGCGGGTGAAGATGTGTTTAGGCAGGTTTATACCAACCCGTTGGTGGTTGATACGGATTTTGATGGTCGAAACGATAATCAGGAGTGGGGCCTTACCGATGCAACTGACTCGGATACCGATGGCGATGGCAGAACGGATGGACAGGAGAGTGTTGCTGGCAGTGATCCTTTGATCCCTGATAGGAGTGTGACAATTTCTTTTAGGCAGGTCAGGGCTAATGGCGGAGGCACCTTTATTGCCTCGCCTAATGAGGCTTACGCCTTAAGTTGGCAGTTCTTTGTGTCCACAAGTGCCAACCCTTTTCCTGGCGTACTCGTGTCTGAACCCTCGTTCCTTGACTCAGATATTGCCTCCACCAGTGACCCCGCGTTTTTAAGACAGACGAATCTAAACGATGTTCTAACCCTGCTTAGTCCCGTTTTAATAAATGTGAATCCGCCCAGAGTGGCTATATTAAACGGAGATTTAATCAATTTCCTGCCGCAGCAAAGAGCCACTATTAACCTTAAGTTCGGTGAGAGCTTTACGGTGAATGGGTTTCTTCGGTCTGACGACACAGTCTATCGAAGAATCTGCGAAATACCTTTTGTTAATAGCTACAGCTATGAAGAAATCGAAAGTACCACATACCAGGTAGTGCAACAGGAGTTTGATAGCGCTGCATGTAAGCTTTCTTTGTATTACGAAATCATCGTTAATTAGGAAAACTATCACGTTTAAAGGTAATGAATAGACGAAAACAATCATTAGGGTCAGGCGACTTATAAGTATTTAAATTCGAACCTGATCCTATTTTTCAAATACCGATGCGTTTCAGAGTCAACATAATTATGCGCTTGTGGACATAAACAGAAGCATCATAACCCCGTGATTGTGGCTCTCTGACCGTTGGTAGGTCTTTTTCCAGAGGTTGAATTAACTTGGGCAATGCGTACCCTTTTCTTCGTTGCAAGACTCAAGATCTGGCTAATCGCTAGCCGCTTCGCCTCTTTTTAGAAATTTCACTGCATGCTGATGCCGTCAAAACAAGCGTTGCCGTCAGATACCACCCTACGCCCGAACTACTGCTCAATCTAATGGAACAGGTTAGCTTCTAACCTGTGTTATTTACACGCGCTGCCAGCTTCCAGTGAAGATGGCCGAACACAATTGCGGATTCTGCAAACCAACGCTATGACTTCGGCAGCTCTAAGTAATGAAGCCGAATCGTTGCTGGCCAGCATCGCTGAATTACAGGGGCGTTTGGCTCAGGCTGACCAAGATATTTTTCAGCAGCAGCGTTAACTTGTAGGAGCGCAGCAAAACCTCCTGACATTGCAGTTTTCGTTGCAGTTGCTGGATGATGAGATTCACTTAGCCGCAATGATTCTGCGTCAAGGCAAGGCTGAAGATATTTACTATCTTTACGTCGCCCCTCTCACCTTACAATTAACCTCCACCTAAACTGTGTAGCTGCCAATGAATGAGGGCTTGGCAGATAGCAAGCATGTAAACATCGCTTAAACGCGTTATTCTTGTGTTTATTCCGCGGGTCTGTAGACTCGACCTGATGAAATTTCTTATTGTAGATGATCACGCACTTTTTCGTGACGGGCTGAAGCTGCTATTAATGCAGCTGGCGGGCGACGTTCAGGTGTTAGAGGCTCCAGACTCAACGTCTGCCTTCGACACATTATCTTTGCATTCTGATATCGACTTTATGCTACTTGATCTTAATTTACCGGGCCAAGATGGGTTAGCGATACTCGAGGCAATGGTAGACACTTATCCAACCATACCGGTAGCTATTGTCTCCGCGTCTACGCAGAAGGATGATGTGGACAAGGTGATGGAGAGATCCGCTATGGGTTACATCTTCAAACATAGCGCCAGCACGGTAATTTTGGGAGCGGTACGGCTAATGCTCGCTGGTGGCCTCTACACGCCGCCACTTAGTTTACTTTGCACCACTAAAACAGATATAAGCACCAATGCCGCACTTGTAAAAGCCTTAACAAAGCGGCAAACCGAAGTGCTCAGTTTGCTGGTAGCGGGGTTCTCAAATAAACAAATCGCCTCAGAGCTAGATATTGCTGAGGCCACAATAAAGATGCATATTACCGCAATTTTTAGGGCTTTGGGTGTCACTAACCGAACCCAGGCGGCGCTGGCAGCTGAACACGTGTTTACATAACGCTAGCACTCTTGCGACTGGTAAATTAATCGCCTTAGAAAAGTTCTGAGCTTAGCCGGAGGCACTGGTTTATGTAAAACTTCATAGCCGCTCGACTTCAGCTTGCTAAGTAGGCCGGGTTCTGTATCGCCGGTTATAATCAGCGCACGAATATCCGATTTACAAGCTTTATTGATTGCCTTAATTGCATCGCTTCCCGTCTCATCTCCTTCGAGGCGGAAGTCGCTTATTATAACATCTGGCACACGTTGCTGAGCGTTCAATTGCGTTATAACTCCGTTTGCATCTGCACTTTTCACTACGTCGTAATTCCATAAGCTAAGAAGCTCACTCAACCCATCGCGAATACTGTGTTCATCATCTATTACGACGACGAGTGGTCGTGTTTCTCTGTCAACTAGCTCACTGCTTTCGCTAGGCTCTGTTGATGCGCTAACGGCAATGGGGGTGTGAAAGGCCTTGTCGACAATAATCGAAAACTTGGAACCTTGGCCTGTTTCTGAAACCACTTCAATCTTGTGCTTAAGTTTTTCCGCAGCGCGCTGAACGATCGAGAGGCCAAGTCCCAATCCTTTTGAGCGATCTCTACCTGGATTTCCCAGTTGGTAGAACTCCTCAAAGATAGCTCCTTGTTCAGCTGGTAGAATGCCTATTCCCGTATCACTGACAGCAATAACGACCTGACTATCTGCACTTGCTTCGCAAGTCACTATAATTTCACCCGCGTTGGTGTACCGAATCGCGTTAGAAATAAAATTACGCAAAATTTGTTCTAGAAGCGCCGGATCACTGTGCACGTTTGGGGGATTTTGCTCCCAAATAATAGCCAAACCGGCATCAGAGGCTTGGGCATCAAATTCTATCGCCAGTTTGTTAAGGAGTGGCTGTAGTTCAAAATCTGACTTGTTTATATCGACTGTGTCGGCGTCAAGTTTTGATATATCAAGTAGCGCATCGAAAAGAGTCTCCAAAGATTTAGCTGAATGTTTGATTTGTTTAATGACGTTCTTTTCTTTTGCGGCGCTGCTTCCATGTTCTAGTGCAGAGGTAAATAACGACAATGCATAAAGGGGCTGACGAAGGTCGTGACTCGCGGCAGCCAAGAAAGCTGATTTCGCTCTATTTGCTTGTTCGGCCTCAACCTTCTGTTCTTTGAGCTGGTCAATCAGATCAACATTCTCAAATCGAAGTGACATGGTGGTAGTGAAGCTACGGTTAATTTTTATATTAAAAATCGTTTGGGCAATCAAGAAAACCAGTGTGACGCTACCCAACGCTATGTGCGTTGCGTCGTCCATAAGGAATAATTGAAGTGTAATGGGGGCTAACATCAGAGGAACAAAAGCAAAATAGGCGGGTAAATAAATGCTTAGCGAGAAAGCAGATCCAGCCGCCATCGCAAGCAAACTAAGCAATATGAATAACTGATATTCTAATTCGGGCGTGAACATAATGAGCCCACCAGCCCCCCAAATGACACCTGCCGAGGCACTGCCAAAAACAACAAATCGTTGATAGAGCTTTAGTTTCGTTTCGTCAGCGCGTCGTTTATAGGACGCATAAATTAGCACTCTCACTATCAGCATAGCCAACATGGCAACATACCAGCCCAGCAGCCAGTTAGGAGAGACTGCCCCCCAAAATGCGTAAACAAGTGCCGTACTCACAACCAAATTGATCATTACCAACGATGCTATGGAATCGTACAAAGCCCTTACTTGCTCTTGAGTGACTCTTTCTTTCAAGTTCAAGGGCACTGCTTTCGTTAGTGACATAGGTTTTTGCCTGAGTATAGGTTCGTAAAGATGATGAGATACCGACTAATAAGGTTTGAGGGGTTATATACTACGTCAAAAACAAACTTAATGAGACTAAAGGATCATAGGAGGCTCGTGCTGCTTGGAATTGAATCGCAATTAAGATCCTGAACGCTTTTCAGCTAGATAGGCTAGTACAAATATAGATGTGCTCATGTCTGCTAATCACCAATAACCGTTGTGATTTTTCCATGGCCGACATGTCCGCTATGCGGTGAAAACTGACTGAGTGAAAAGACGGGGTTTTAGTCCGCTTCTGTCTAAAAGCCAGCGTATCGCTGTATGGCCACTTTTAGCAATTGCCGCCTGCATAAAATATAGCCACGTCATAATAGTTAATGAGTAGCGAGGATAAATGAGTTGATATGGTGCAATAAGACCTACCAAGCCAATACTCACTCAACTAAACAGTTGAATAAAGTCGGCTCAAGACAAATACTTTCCGTGTAGTTGTGCACGCAAAGTAAGCGTCGGTCTTTTTGTCCATGAGTATTTTGCGCAGAAGGTAAACAGAAATGCGCTCTGTTGCGTATTGCTACTTCAACTTGTTTATTTGGCGATTTTGAATGGATTTAGTAATTTTTGATTTAGACGGCACCTTACTTAACAAATCGTCGGAAATATCGGCATTTACCTTAGAAACGCTCCAGATGCTCAAGGATAAAGGCATCGCACATACCATTGCGACCGGCAGAACCATGTCATCCGCTCAACGGATTATTAATGGCTATGATTTTGAGCTACCACATGTTTACTGCAATGGTGTTGCCCTTTGGGATCCAAAATCCCAAGCCCTAACCTTAAGCAACCTGCTTAACCAAACCGCTATTGAGTCCATTGTTAACTATTCAATTGAAAAAGGCATCGCGCCTTTTGTAAATACCATTGATAGTGACCATCAACACATTATTTTTCATCCGCCGTTACAACGAGAAATCGAGAAGAACTTGGTGGATAAGTACTATAAAAAAAGCAAACTAAAACTTAGACCGCTGTCTTCATTAAAACCGGATTGCAAAGTGACTAATATCAGCATGATAGGTGATACGGCGCTAATACAGCCCCTTTGGGAGCACTTTAACGGGTGTGATTCACTCGTCGCTTATTCCGGCACGGCTGTAGAGGGCGATCATTACAGTTGGATGGACGTGCATCACCAATCAGCAAATAAAGGCAGCGCGGTACTTAACTTAAAAGCGCAACTTGGCGCCACCAATGTTATCTGTTTCGGTGATAGCTACAATGATGAGAGTATGTTTACCATAGCGGATGAGTGTTACGCGCCTGATAATGCAAAAAGTGCCATGAAAAAGTTGGCCAGTGAAGTAATCGGCCATCATCATGAGGATGGGGTGGCGCATTTTTTAAGAGCGCGATTTTCACTCTAACCAAAAACAACTCCCTCTCGCGGGAGCGCCTTCTCTCGGCCCATCGCCTTCGCATATATCTACTGCGTGGTTGCGGCGACGTTGTTTCTTTTTTCTTATCTTTCTCGAGGTAATTTTTAATTTAGACGATGCGGCGCGAGCTTTACCGTGTCGATAAACCGACCCAGCATGATTACTTCGCCTTGATAGCGATCTTCGCCGGTTGAGGTAAAGTCAAAACCATAACGGCGCTGTATCGCCATCGCACCGCGCGCATTGCGCTGTAAACTTAAGCCTTTTAGCGCAACGGCTTGGTCCAGCACGTCTAGATCAAGCGCTTTACAATGCTTTACCGCCGCCTTAAATGCATAGTCTTTTAATTCTCGGCTTTGCAGCCAGTAGTAGGCGCAGCCAATTAATAGGGCAATTAAACCGATGCTGCTTAGGCTCACTCGGTCATCTCCTCAAACTGCATATCAAGCATTTGATCCGCCCAGGTTAAGGTTAATACGCCATCCTGTATCATGATCGAAAGCTCCATCGTTCGTTCTAATTGCGCAGCGAATGTGTCAATCGATGCCATCGGTGCGCGAAACACCCGTGTCGAGGTTTGTTGGCGTACTTGTTTTTTCACTTGAGCAAACCATGTGTCGACGCTTTGGCCGCCATAGGCGTATACCAAAAGGGATTGGCTTTGGTTATGTGCTTTTTTCAAACGCTTCGCGTCAGGTAAGCCAACTTCTATCCATTGCTCAATCTCGTCACTGTAGGATTTTCGCCATAAATCGGGCTCTGCATCTTCACTTAGGCCTTTGGTAAAGCTTAGCCGTTCCTCGTAATTGATCGCGTAAGCGAGCAGCCGAATAACCATTCGCGCTTCAGTTTCTGAAGGATGCAAGGCCACATGCACCGATTGTGTTTCGTATATACCTCGATCCATATCACTTAAGTTAATTGTGAATCGGTATATGGTCGCATTTAATGCCATGCTTGAATCTCTAATCTCATTGTTGCTGTCACGTACTGGGTGCTTAGCTAGCGAAGCGCGTTTAGTCTTTCACGAATCGCGCTGGCTTGCGAGCTATTCCCCGGAAATAGAGCTAATGCGCGCTGATACATTGATTGCGCGAGATCAAGCTGGCCTTCAGTCGCGTAAACTGCCCCCCAAAGCGCATAAACTTCTCCTGCTGACGGTGCCAAGCGCTGTGCCTTTTCGATATATCGCTCAGCACCTCGGCTGTCGCCCTGATCTAAGGCTTGCTGTGCCCCCATCAACAACGTTTGTGCGGCCTTCGGTACGGTTTGACTCGTTTCTTGATAGGTCGCGCTCGGGGCACCTACTTGCCCCTCTTGTGATGCAACAATTTTTGCGGTCGGCCCACTCGCGCACGCCACTACTAGACTTAACAAAAGCCACAGTATCGTTTGTTGAAATATCCCCACTATAAAGCGAATCCCTAAAACCATGATTTTAACCACCCACTAAAACTCTCAAATCCAGATTCACAGGTCTGATAGGGCACATTTGTCGACCCCCAAATGGGTATGGGTCGTGCGCCGGCACAAGCCTCATCGGTGCGTCTACCGGTTTGCTTATCGACCCATAATAAATCAACTGCTGAGGGCCGTGGCATCGCCAAAGGATATTGCGGAATCGCCGCCATAAAACCGGTCCATAGTTTAAGGGCTCCCGATGCTCCCGTTAATTGGGTGCTACTATTGTCGTCTTTACCAACCCATATCACACCCAAATAATCACCAGAGAAACCGGCAAACCAACTGTCTCGATTGTCATTGGTCGTGCCCGTTTTACCCGCCGTAACTAAAGCCTTCGGTAAGCGCCGATACGCCGAACGCCCCGTCCCTTTTCGCATGGTTTCGCGCATCGCGGCTTGCAACAGAAACGTCGCCTCGGGCTCGATTACTTGCTGTACTTGGAACGGATAACGCGAAATAACTTGATAGCGCGCGTCAGACACTTCACGGATCGCACGCAGTGGCATATTAAAGCCATTACTGGCGATGGTCTGATAAAACTTTGCCACTTCAAATGGGCTCATGGCTTGCGCACCCAGTAGCAATGAAGGATAGGGGTTTAAGTCACCCTCAACGCCTAACTCGCGAAGGGTGTCACGCACCTCATCCAGGCCCACCTCTAACCCTAAACGCGCTGTGGCAATATTGAGTGATTTCGCAAAAGCATCCATTAGCGGCAGTGATCCATGTGATTTGCCATCAAAGTTTTTCGGCTCCCATGTCTCGCCATTCGACATTTCTAAGCCAAAGCCTTGGTCTGATAACGGCGACAAAAGATTGTATTTATTTGGGTGCCTCAAAGCACTCAAATATACGGCAGGTTTTATTAATGAGCCAATCGCACGCCGCGCATCTAACGCCCGATTGAAACCACTAAAACGGCCACGTTTATCGCCCATCAAACCCAGCACTTCGCCGGTTCCGACCGCCGTGACCACCGCGCCTACTTGCAATGGAGACGGGTTCTGCGCCTCGCTGGCGCCAGGCAAACTTGCCATTTGCGTATCGATTGATGCCTCTAAGTTCATCTGAATCTGCGGATCGAGGGTGGTGTAGATTTTTAAGCCCTCGCTGCGCAGCGCTTCTTCCGGATACTCTGCGCTTAATTGACGTTTAACAAGATCTAAAAAAGCCGGATATCGATTCGCCTGGAAGGTGGGTTTTTTGCTCGTTTGTAAAGCGCGAGCGCTTGCATTGCGCCATACATCTTCGTCGATCCAACCCTCCTCATGCATCAACTTAAGCACCAGGTTTCGTCGAGCCAAGGCACGGTCAGGATTGCGGCGCGGATCATAGTAAGATGGCCCCTTTACCATCCCCACTAACAATGCCAGCTCATCTATGTCGCAATACACCAATGCTTTACCAAAATAAAACAAACTCGCCATCGCGAAACCGTGGATTGCGGTGTTGCCAGACTGCCCAAGGTAAATATCATTGGCATAGGCTTCCAGAATATCCTCTTTGGTATATCGAGCATCCAGCATCAGCGCCATAAGTGCTTCATTCACTTTACGTGACAAGCTGCGCTCACGAGTGAGATAGAAATTTTTGACCAACTGCTGGGTCAAAGTACTGCCACCCTGCACTGTCCGGCCCGCTTTCAGGTTTGCAATCGCGGCCCGCGCAATACCCTTTGGTGAGACGCCATGATGCTCAAAAAAATCACGATCTTCGGTCGCAATAAGGGCTGCAACGAGACCTTCTGGTAATTCATCGTAACGAAGCAACTGCCGTTCTTCTTTCGACGCGGGATAAAGCCCAGCAAACTTGTAAGGCTCAAGATTATAGATAGCGGCCGTTTGGCCCTGCGCTGCACGCATGCTCTTTACCACGTCCCCTGCGACATGAATGGTAAAATCAACCGCGGGAAACTCGCCTTCTACCGTTTGATGGCCGCGCCTAAAAATACGTATCCGTTGCCCATTACGGCTATATGTGCCTGCTTTAGCGACCGCATTGGTTTTCTCATACGCGAGTAAATTAAGTTCTTTTTCTAAATTATCGAGATTTAAGGCCTGACCTTCATATAACTCGAGCGCACGGGCGTATACCTGCGCCGGTAGTTGCCAGCGATTGCCCTCGAATTTGTAACGTACTTGAGCATCCAAATAGATAAGCCATGCACCAAATAGAACAACAAACACCGCCAATAACTTATAGGTCAATGCAGACCGAAATATTCCCTTTTTAGCCGAGGTGGCGCTTTTTTTAGGCGCTTTCTTTTTTTTCGCTGGCATATTTCTACTTCGATTCGGTCTGGTTAGCGGCTATGATGCCAAGGTGTCTAAATTGAGTAGCCAATTGTGAATTCAGATCTTATTACCGCGCTGTTACAGGACGATAGCTTCCCCCATCCCTGCCAAGAAATTGAGCTCGTCGAAACCCATATTTCATGGATTATTCTGACAGGAGACTATGCCTACAAGATCAAAAAACCGGTTGATTTTGGCTTCCTCGATTTTACGACATTGGCCCGACGGAAACAGTACTGTGACGCAGAATTAAGTTTAAACTCACGTTCGGCACCAGAGATCTATTTGGGCTTAGTCGCGATAAGCCGCTCTGACAATAACGCCATCTTACTGCATGACACACTCAACGCTGATGAAACACCTAATGCAAGTTCAGGCATTCTGGAATATGCCATAAAAATGAATCAGTTTAAGAAAGGCCACTTATTCAGCGAATTGATTGCGGATAACCACCTCACTTTTGATCATATTGACGAACTAGCAGACAGTATTGCACGCTTCCATAAACAGGCAGCAGTCGCTGATACAGCCAGTGCTTTTGGCACACCCGCTCAGCTATTTATTCCTGTTGAACAAAATTTCGCGCAGATTCATGAACGGCTGGAAACGGAAGATCAACGCCAACAACTTGCTTACCTACAAGCCTGGAGTTTCTCGACCTTTGAGCGCTTAACGCCCTTCATAGAGCAACGCAAATATCAAGGTAAAACGCGCGAGGGGCATGGCGACATGCATTGCGGTAATCTCACGCTTTATCGGGATCGCGTCACGTTATTTGACTGCATTGAATTTAATGATGCGTTTCGATGGATAGATCTTATCAGCGATGTTGCATTTTTGGTTATGGACTTAGAAGAGCGAGGCGAAGCACCATTCGCAAACCGTTTCATTAACCATTATTTGGAGGAAACGGGCGATTATGAGGGCCTAACGCTGCTGCCCTTTTACAAGGCCTATCGCGCTGTTGTCCGAGCCAAAATCTCGCTATTTGAAATGGATTCTTTCCGCGACCAACCCGACCAAATTGCGAGACTCTGGCGCAAATACCAATCGTATATTGATCTAGCCGAATCGTACACGGGGCTGCCCAACCGATTCTCACTAATCATGCATGGCGTGTCGGGTACCGGTAAAAGCACCGTTGCGCTGCGTCTGGTTGACCAGCTCGGCGTTATTCGTATTAGATCTGACGTCGAGCGGAAACGTTTATATGACATCGATGCGCACCACCATCCCGACATGGCAATGCGGCAAACACTTTACAGTGATGACGCAACGCAGCGCACATATAAGACACTTGCATCGCTCAGCGCCACGATTCTGGATGCAGGCCTTTCGGTGGTTGTTGATGCCACCAATTTAATGCGTTGGCAGCGCTCAGCCATCGAGGCGGTATCGGACCAACGGGGGGTCCCAACGTACATCGCCGATTGCCAAGCAGAAATTGGCCAGATCACAGAATGGATTCATCAACGTGAAGATGAAGATGAAAATGTGTCAGATGCGGGCATTGACGTCGTCAACCGACAAGTTAAACAACAAGATCCGTTAACGGAAGCTGAACTTCGACAGACATTTGCATTGCATAGCCAGGTGATCGAGGAGACCCGAGCCTTAGCCAATAAAATTCAAAAGCGATTTCTATAAGGCCAGTGCAACCGAACCAAGCTAAAATTTAGGCATAAAAAAAGCAGCTTTTGGCCGCTTTCTTTCGATCTGCGCTACCTGGTGTTGGGCGCTATCGTTTAATCTCTTATACCGCTGCGAGCGTCTCTGCCGGTAATTCAATTTGGTGCATATCCGCTAATGGTTCTCTCATTTGCGTTGCTGCATTGAACTTCACCGTTCCTTGGTATACGGCTCTGCATAGACCCGGGGCTGACGCCTCACAAGCCACGAGCGCTGCTCTGCGTGCATTTTCTGGGTCTTGAAAAGGCCCTTTGAACTGACGATTTTCCAAATAGAAAAACCCTCTTTCCAATACTTCTTCCTCTACCATGATGATGTCATCTTGCTCCATATCGGTAGTCATATAGTCGATACTCCCGCGTGATAGTCTTGAAATTTTGCACTTATAAACAAGCAATTTTATTAAACTTGGAGAGAGAACTTATCACTTAACTTTACAAATAGCGAGCACTCAAAAATTACCATTTTCACCTTCTAATATCCCTAAATTTACTACGCCGCCAATAGGGTCACTAGCGCTTTCGCTGCGGTTTTTATATCGTCTTTAAACGCTAATTCAATTCGATGCCGTTCCTCATCTAACTTGCGTAAAAACCGCTTATCTATCTGTTTACGCGCCCCAAACCTTGGGTGATTTTCTAATTTTTCATACACGCGGTTAAAGACTCCAAAACGCTCATCGCTATGCAGTGTGCTATCCCAATGATCAATAAGTATTTTTATCCGCATGCAGGCTTCAGAATATTCGACCTGTTCGTCGATAATAGATTTAGCAAGCACATCAATGCTTTCTTTTAAAAATACCTTCCGTTGTTCGGCCTCGACTTTTATTTGTTGCTCGCCTGACTTGACGCGCGCGATCGTAGTCAATGACCCTCGAATCTTCAAGATAGGTATCATTGAGAGTAGAAAAAGTAAGATAACGATGGCCCATAACGTACCGCTTTCCATCAGTAATTCCTCTTGTTAAATCAGGGGGCGCGCACGTTCTATTAAGGCCGAACAATCAATAGATGTGGGTAGACCGCCATATACGAGCCCAGAGCTTTCTGAACCAAACCGACCCTGGCAGAATGACGCGGCCACAAACTCATCTGAATATTGATACAAAGCAGCGGCTTGCCCGGCCAGCGCCATACGCTCCATAATACGACGCGAGCGATACTCTAGATTATCAGTCTCTGAAAATTCTTGTTCAATTAGGCGAATTTGTGCATCAAGCAGGTGATTGCGTCCAGCCACCCTGCTTAGTTCTTCCATATAGCACTGTAATGATTCTGGATGACGTTTCAAAGCGCGAATCATGTCTAAACATTGAACATTTCCACTGCCTTCCCAAATAGAATTTACCGGCGATTCACGAAATAAACGAGGCATAATGGTCTCTTCCATGACCCCCATGCCACCAATGCACTCCATCGCCTCATAGGCGTGGCTGGGTGCGCGTTTACAAATCCAGTACTTACCAATCGCTGTGCCTAAACGCATAAAGCTGTCTTCTGATGATTGCCCACTATTATCCAATGCACGCGCCATACGCATTGTAAAGGCAAGTGCAGCTTCACTCTCTAATATTAAATCAGCCAGCACATTCTGCATGAGGGGTTGTTCGGTTAGCGTTCGACCAAAAGCAACGCGTTCCGCGCAGTGATGGGTAACTTGAGCAACGGCTTGGCGCATACCTGCCGATGAGCCAATCATACAATCAAACCGAGTCATCGAAACCATATCTAAAATAGCGGCTATTCCTCTTCCTTCTTCGCCAACCATCCAGCCTAACGCACCACGAAGTTCGGTTTCGCTCGATGCATTTGAAACATTACCCATCTTATTCTTTAGCTTTTGAATTTGTATCGGGTTCTTCGTACCGTCAGGCCGCCAACGAGGTACGAGAAAGCAAGACACGCCTGCCTTAGTTTGCGCTAGCACGAGAAACGCATCGGACATCGGAGCGGACACGAAGTATTTGTGCCCAACTAACTCATAAAGTTCGCCGGCGCCTTCCTTATCCACTGGGTAAGCGCGTGTCGAATTTTGCCTAACGTCAGACCCACCTTGCTTTTCGGTCATTGCCATGCCAATCGTAACGCTTTGTTTTTCTGAATGACTAACATTTCGTTGGTCATAAGCAGAGGCTAAAATTTTGGGTGCCCATTCCGCATAAAGTGAAGGCTGGCGCTTAAGCGACGGAATGGCAGCAGAGGTCATGGTGATGGGGCAACCATGTCCAGCTTCTACCTGTGTGATCAAGTAACTCTTCGCCGCCCGCACAACATGAGCGGCAGGTTTATCACTCATCCAATGCTCACTGTGTATACCTGCTTCCATCGAGCGGGCCATTAATTCGTGGTAGGCCGGATGATAGCAAACCTCGTCTACGCGCTTTCCATGACGGTCATGTGTGTGTAATGCTGGCTTATTTGCGTTCGCTTGAAAGCCCAATTCAATTAATTTACTCGATCCACACTCGGCGCCAAAACGTGATAACTCTGCGTGCGCCCACCCACCGCCATGTATTTTGACTGCTTGTTTTAATGCCGTGTCTTGCTCATAAGCATTATAATTTTCCAGCGGGGAAGGACGGTTAGTCACGTCGTGGGTTTCAGCCCAGTAGGCATTACTTGGCTTAAAGGTGTTAGTCATACTTCTTAAACCTTACTCTGAAATTAGGCCATAAAACATTCTACAAGACAGCAACAGTAACAAAGCCCCCATCACACGATCAACCACCTTAGTTTTTCGCAACAATTGCGCTCGCAAGACGCTTGTCGAGATGAGAATACATACGAACACATACCAAAGCGCATCAATGCTGCTAGCTAATAGAATAAGTCCTATCTTCTCGACTAGGCGCAAATCAGTCGCGATAAATTGAGAAAATAAAGCGGCGAAGAATAACATTGTTTTAGGGTTCGATATCGCGATCGAAAAACCGGCGATAAACGACTTTAGGACAGATCGTTTATTTTCATCCGCTAGGTTGATCTCTGCACGCCCAGTTGAGCGGAGAAACGTGATCCCCAAATACCCCAAATACAGTGCACCCATGATACTCACTGTGGTGTACAGATTTGTGCTCGAGGCCATGATAGAACTTAGGCCAAACACCGTTAGCGCTGCCCAAAGGCCAATGCCAAGCGCATGTGATAACGAGGCGCAAACCCCTGCAAACAGCCCACCGGAAACGCCTTCGCGTAAAATAATTGCAAGGCTTGGCCCCGGTGACATCGCGCCCAACATACAAATCGTTGTAATTTCCAGCCAGGCAGACACCGGCATTTATCTATACTCGTCCGGGCTTAAAACGGTAATGGAATCGTTGAGTGCAATACATCCTGTTTGAATAACTTTTGCGCAGAGGCCTCCATGTCCTAACATAGCCACTACCGCCCCTTTGCCCAAGGTTTTTTCCATTCTATTACAAGGATGGCATAACGCCGTGGCCTCAAATATAGCCGAACCGATCTGGAATTGTTGATGACGCAAGGCATTCAAGTTTAAGCCCTCAACCACCAAATTACGTCTTAGTAAACCCGGAGGAATCTCTCGTTTTAAGAAGACCTCGATTTGAGAAATAAACTCCCTCGAAATCACGGTTACCTGCCTTGACGAACCGGGTGTCTTACCACAGCGGTGATCCCCTTCTAAGCCTTTGCCCTCTATTGCCCGAACACTAGCAAGTATATTGAGCGGTTCAAAGCGCGCAGGACGCACGCCTATCCACGTTAATAGTCCGGGGTTCATATCCTTCGAGAACCGTGAAAAAAGCTTCTGTTGTGCGCGCATATTAAATAGTCGATTAGAGCCGAGCCCTAGAGTAAAGCCAATAATGAGGGTCTGGCAATACATTTTATTTGGCGACGAATACTAGCGACTCTGAACGCTTTAAACTGACTAACAAGCGCCTCAAAACACAGTCAAAAAAAAACCCCAGTAGGTAATCCTACTGGGGTTTCGTATTTAAAGCCTGACGATGACCTACTCTCACATGGGACCTCCCACACTACCATCGGCGATCAACCGTTTCACTTCTGAGTTCGGGATGGGATCAGGTGGTTCCAGTTCTCTATGGTCGTCAGGCAAAACTCTGGTTGAAGAAGCTATAGCCTCTCCAACGCTTAATTCTGCGTCTTTAACATTCGGAAGCGATAGTAGTGCTTCATTCTTCGGATTCGATTCATATCCGTTATTCGTTACGTACGATTAGCTTACTCACCTAGCTCAAAGAGCTTTTGGCGTTATATAGTCAAGCCTCACGGGCAATTAGTACTGGTTAGCTCAACACTTCACAGTGCTTACACACCCAGCCTATCAACCTCATAGTCTTTAAGGGCCCTTTAGGGGAGTCGAACTCCCAGGGAAAACTTATCTTGAAGGGGGCTTCCCGCTTAGATGCTTTCAGCGGTTATCCTGTCCGAACATAGCTACCGGG
>ENA-OSET01001933-OSET01001933.1-sediment-metagenome-genome-assembly--contig:-NODE-1933-length-20757-cov-5.804159_pt1 | contig 20757 bp, 24 predicted proteins | sample MGYA00237882_ERZ534229 | MGnify/ENA primary metagenome ERZ534229 (study PRJEB26408, sample SAMN06266212) | sediment metagenome | isolation source: Hudson Canyon methane seep mesocosm | place... | reverse complement strand
TCGTCGAAGAAGTAAATTCTGTGAGCAATATTACCAGCCATATGATGGATGTTTTACGAAGCATGTTGACACGTTTACGCCCAGCCGAAGTGGATGACTTTGGTTTAACGACCAGTCTGAAAAAGTTGGTAAACAGTTGGAATAACCGCACCCATGGTGAAACTCAATATCAATTAAACATCACGGGTGATATTGAAAACCTGCCCGAACCCTTGCCGGTCAATATTTATCGTATGGTGCAAGAGTGTCTCACCAACATCGCTAAACATGCTCAAGCATCCACCGCTGAAGTGACTATTAGTCATAAAGACAAGCACACGCTAGAGCTCATTATTAAAGATGATGGCACCGCCGAAACAAATGCATTAGAAACAACCATGGGTGTCGGATTACTCGGCATTAGAGAACGTGTTTCAGCCCTAGGTGGCAAGTTAGATATCCAATCTAGCCAAGCTGAAGGTGTCACCGTATCTATCTTCTTACCCGTCCAAACCAGTGAGATCTTAAAGAATGACTAGCCACGCACACACCATCAGTATCATGCTGGTTGATGACCACGCTATCGTGCGTGAAGGATATCGCTCCCTTTTGCAAAAACAAGACAATATGGAAGTCATTGCTGAGGCCAATGATGGTCATCAAGCCTATTTGAAATATCGTGAGTTTGAACCCGATATCGTCATTATGGACATCACCATGCCAGGTCAAAGCGGCTTGGAAGCCATTTCACGGATCAGACAAGTCAATTCAAATGCAAAAATTCTCGTATTTAGCATGCATCAAAACCCTAGTTTTGCCATTCAAGCTACCCGAGCAGGTGCTTTTGGTTATGTCACTAAAAGCAGTGATCCTGAAGTATTGATTCGAGCGATTCATGATGTGTATCAAGGTCAACATTCTTTAAGTGCCGACATCGCACAAGCTTTGGCTTTAGAAAAATTAGGCACTGACAGTACCGCATTAGAAAAATTAACCGTCAGAGAGTTTGAGATATTTCGAATGTTGGTGGAAGCGCATTCAAACCAAGACATAGCTGAAACCTTAAACATCAGCCCAAAAACAGTTTCAAACACCCACTACATTATTAAAAAGAAGTTGGGAGTAGACAGTGATATTGAACTGACACGCTTAGCCATCAAGCTCAACCTACTCAATTTATTAGATCTGGTTGAGGCAAGTGAAAACTCACCTCAACCAGAATAATATCAACGTCACTAAGCCGCTTGTCTGATTAAATAATCAAATGCTCCCAAGGCTGACTTAGCTCCATCCCCCATCGCAATAATGATTTGTTTGTAAGGGATAGTTGTAACATCACCAGCAGCAAACACACCCGGCATTGAAGTCTGACCGCGAGCATCTACTTCAATTTCACCATGTTGGCTTAACTCAACCGACCCTTTTAACCAGTCAGTATTTGGCAATAAACCAATCTGTACAAACACGGCTGACAACTCAAGCTGTTTAACTTCATCAGTCATACGATCTTTATATTCAAGCCCCGTCACCTTGTTGCCGTCACCTACTACCTCAGTAGATTGAGCATTAGTAATCACCGTCACATTTGGCAAGCTGTGTAACTTGTTCTGTAACACCGCATCAGCTCGTAAGGTATCGTTATATTCCAATAAGGTCACATGATTCACGATGCCAGCTAAATCAATCGCAGCTTCCACACCCGAGTTACCGCCACCGACAACAGACACATCTTTGCCTTTGAACAATGGTCCGTCACAGTGTGGGCAATATGCCACGCCATGACCACGGTATTGCTGTTCGCCAGGAATGTTCATCTCCCTCCAGCGAGCACCGGTCGAAATGATCACCGTTTTACTCTGCAACACCGCCCCACTCTCTAACTCAATATCAATCATGCCATTGTTTGAATTTAATGATTTAGCACGTTGCAAATCCATAATGTCGATGTCGTATTCTTTAACATGTTCCTCAAGTGCAGAAACTAACTTCGGCCCGTCAGTCGCTTTAACAGAAATGAAGTTTTCTATCGACATGGTATCCATCACCTGACCACCAAAGCGTTCTGCCACTATGCCTGTGCGTATACCTTTTCGAGCTGTGTAAACAGATGCCGATGCCCCAGCTGGACCACCGCCAATCACCAATACATCAAAGGGATCTTTTTGATTAATCGTTTCAGCTTCACGAGCAACAGCCCCTGTATCTAACTTGGCAATAATTTCAGCCAACACCATACGACCTTGACCGAATAACTCACCATTTAAATACACACTAGGCACAGACATGATCTGACGCTCATCCACTTCACTCTGATACAACGCCCCATCAATCATCACATGACTGACATTTGGGTTCAGCACAGCTAATAAATTCAGAGCCTGCACTACTTCAGGACAGTTCTGACATGATAAGGATATATACGTTTCGAACTGGTAATTGCCGTCTAAAGCTTGAACTTGTTCAACCGTCTCAGCCTCTACTTTTGTCGGATGCCCGCCCACATGTAACAAGGCCAACACTAATGACGTAAATTCATGACCCATTGGGATACCAGCAAAACGAATATTCTCTTCACCGCCCGCTTGTTTGATTGCAAATGAAGGGCTACGCTCATCTGCTTGCTCTATCAAACTAATATGATTAGACATTGCTGCAATTTCAATAAGCAATTCTTTCATCTCACGAGACTTATCGCTGTCATCTAGTGAAGCAACAATCTCAATAGCACGCGTGACATTGCCTAAATACGTTTTTAATTGTGCTGCAATATTTGCATCTAACATAACGATTTACCTTTTATTCCAATAGATATGAATCAATAAATTCTGCCTGGGCCATGAGGCCCAGACAGACTTAGTTTCTTCTAACTTAGTTTTACTTAAATCTTGCCTACTAGATCTAATGATGGTGCTAATGTTTCTTCACCTGGCTGCCATGCTGCAGGACAAACTTCGCCATCGTGTTCAGCAACATATTGAGCTGCTTGTACTTTACGAACTAACTCTGTCGCTGCTCGGCCGATACCTAGGTCATGTACTTCAGCAACCTTGATGTTACCTTCAGGATCCATCACGAAAGTACCACGTAACGCTAGGCCTTCTTCTTCAATCATCACATCAAAGTTACGGCTGATAGTGCCTGTCGGATCACCAATCATTGGGTAGTTAATCTTCTTGATGGTATCCGATGTGTCATGCCATGCTTTATGGGTGAAGTGGGTATCTGTTGATACTGAATACACTTCCACACCTAACTCTTGAAGTTTTGCATAGTGGTCAGCCAAATCGCCTAACTCAGTCGGACAAACAAAGGTGAAGTCCGCTGGGTAGAAAAAGAAGATTGACCATTTACCTTTTACATCTTCATCAGTAACAGGAATAAATTCACCGTTATGAAATGCTGTTGCGTTAAACGGTTTGATTTGTGTATTAATAATTGAAGCCATTTTTAATTCCTTAGTTGTGTTTTAGTCGATGTCTTAAGTGACAGGAAACATTCTAGGGGATGACTATTGATTAATCCAACGGGTTATTTAGATAAGTTTAATCGACAAAACCGATTAATAGATTGCAGGCAAAAAAAAGCCCCTTAAGGCTTACTTAAGGGGCTTTCCTTTAGTCTCTCAATCTTAACGATTGCAGATATACATTGTTACTTCAAAGCCGAAACGCATATCTGAATATTCTGGTGTAGTCCACATAAAACTATCCTCATATTAAAAAATAATGCCAACAAAACAATTTTTGATGACGGCATGAATTCTATATGCATACAACTGAATCCGTCCAACAAAAATTATCACTTGCTGTTATCGGAAAAGTCGATTGATGGTTAAAGCATTGATTAATTTGAAAAAGGCTGAGAGTATATTGTTCATCCTAATCTTAAATGGATTTTATTTATGTCTTAAAGTCTGATAATTCATGCTTTAATTTGTATTTATCCATTCGAATTATCCAGCAATTAATTAGTATGGTATTCACCGTTTCCATCAGCTGTCCATTTTGTACCGGTTTTGAGCATATAATAAATTATTATTCTTAGATCGTTACGATGAAAAGAGGAATATTTATGACTAGTGGCTCTGTAACCCATATCAGTAAGCATAGTGCTGTTAAAAAAAGCATTACTGAACTGATTGAATCAATGCCCGACCCGTTGGTTATCATCAATCAGTCTGGTGAAATAGTCATGGTGAATCATCAATTAACAAATATTTTTGGTTATCAAAAGGATGAGTTGCTTGGCAAAAAAATTGAAGTATTACTGCCAGAAAATATACGCAAAGGTCATGTCGCAAAGAGAGATGTTTATTTTGACGCGCCAACTATAAGGGGAATGGGAGAAGAACGTAATTTAGTTGCTCTGCGTAAAAATGGTGTTCTATTTCCAGTGGAGGTATCACTTAGCCCTATCGAAGCTGATGGCGAGCAGCTCGTCGTAGCTGTTGCAAGAGATATTACTAAACGTAAAGAAGATGAAAAAAAACTTGCTGAGGCAATCGAAATTGCCGAATCCAGCAATCGGGCCAAGAGTGATTTTCTCGCTAATATGAGTCATGAGATACGTACACCGATGAATGCAATCATTGGTATGTCTCATCTTGCACTACAAACAGATTTAGATCGCAAGCAACGAAATTATATCGAAAAAGTACATCGTTCAGGTGAGAGTCTATTGGGAATCATCAATGACATCCTTGATTTCTCCAAAATAGAATCAGGCAAACTTGAGTTAGAAGCTATAAATTTTCGTCTCGAAGATGTGTTCGATAATTTGGAAAACCTTATTGGACTTAAAGCAGAAGAACAAGGTTTGGAGATGATGTTTGATCTACCAATCGATTTGCCTACAGCTTTAATAGGTGATCCACTCCGCCTAGGACAAATATTAATAAACCTAGGTAATAATGCAGTAAAGTTTACTGCATTCGGAGGTGAAGTTACTTTTTCAGCAGAAGTGAAAGAAGAAAATTCTAATTCGATCTTACTGCATTTTTCAGTGTATGACTCAGGCATAGGTTTAACACTTGAGCAGCAATCAAAGCTATTCCAATCATTCTCACAAGCAGATAGCTCAACTAGCCGTAAATATGGCGGCAGTGGGTTGGGACTAACTATCAGTAAAAATCTATCAGAAATGATGGGCGGTGAAATATGGGTTGAGAGTGAGCAAGGTAAAGGCAGTTGTTTCCATTTTACTGCACGGTTGGGTAAACAAATCGGTGATATTTCTAAGCGTCAATCTTTATCCCATGATTTAGACTCAATGCGAGTATTGGTAGTTGATGATAATGCCACGGCTCGTGAAATATTAAGTTCGATGCTCGCAAGTATTGGCATGCGCGTTGATCAGGCAGGTAGTGGGGAAGCGGCGATTGCATTATTAGAAGATAGTAGTGCCAATGATCCATATAAATTGGTACTAATGGATTGGAAAATGCCGACTATGGATGGTGTCGAAACAACGCGTGTGATGCAGTCCAATAGTAACATTGATGAAATACCTACAGTTATTATGGTTACAGCCTATGGTCGTGAAGAGGCAGTTCAAGAAGCAAAAGAAGTCGACATTAAGGATTTTCTGACTAAACCGGTTACCCCCTCAACATTGCTTGATGCAATATTGATGTCTATGGGTCATGAGGCGGTAAACAATGAACGAAAAGTAGCACGGTTAGAAAGGTCGCAAGAATACATCGATGCTTTGGCTGGGGCTAAGATCCTGTTAGTGGAGGATAATGAAATCAATCAAGAACTAGCACTTGATCTACTAGTAACTAATGGCATTAAAGTAGTGGTCGCGAACAATGGAATGGAAGCACTGGCCCAATTAAAAATGAATACGTTTGATGGTGTATTAATGGATTGCCAGATGCCAATTATGGATGGTTATGAAGCGACATCCAAGATACGCGAGCAATCCATATATGCGGAATTACCGGTGATTGCAATGACTGCCAATGCAATGGTGGGTGATAAAGAAAAAGTAATTGCTGCAGGTATGAATGACCATATTGCAAAACCTATTAATGTGAATGATATGTTTAAAACTATGGCGCACTGGATAACGCCTAATGCACCGCTTGAAAATATCAAAACAATGAATAACACCGTTAATGTAACTAAGGTTATTAATATTCCTGATTTACCAGGAATTGATACGAATATAGGGTTAACAATCACACAAGGCAAGAGACATCTATATCGAAAAATATTGATCAAGTTTTATGATACTCAGAAGAATTTTGCCGAGCTATTTGAACAGGCAAAAAATAGTGATGATGAACAGGCTGCAACACGTTGTGCACATACATTAAAGAGTGTGGCTGCTAACATCGGTGCAGAGAAGGTGAGACTAGCTGCACATGAATTAGAACAGGCTTGTAGTAATCAGACTCAAGAAACAGAGATAGAATGTCTACTCGAAAATGTCCTGAAAACTTTGTCACCGGTTCTAACGGGACTGTCTGATCTGAATCAAAGTGATGATGCAATTATAAAAAATGACCATCAAATTGATCAGTATAAATTTAACCTGCTGATAGGTGAATTACGTACATTACTTGAAGATGATGACACAGGTGCCACTGATGTTATTGACAAACTATATGCACTAGATGGAATTGATGTACATACTAGTTTCTTGAAAAAACTGACAAAAGCAATTGACTCATATGACTTTGAATTAGCACTGGATGAACTTAATAATCTGGGAGATCAATGATGCCTGCGAAAGAAGACAAACAAACGATACTAGTAGTTGATGATACGCCTGATAATATTGATATTCTAAGTAGTGTATTACGTTCAAAATACAAGGTTAAAGCAGCATTAAATGGAGAGCGAGCACTCAAAATAGCCAACAGTGAAGATAAGCCTGATATTATCCTGTTGGATATCATGATGCCTGACATCGATGGTTATGAAGTGTGCCGCAGGCTAAAGTCTGACCCCGCAACAGCGAACATACCCGTTATTTTCATAACGGCTAAAAATCAGGAAGAAGATGAGAAACATGGGCTTGAACTAGGTGCAGTTGACTATATTGCAAAACCAATAAGCCCACCTATTGTGCTGGCAAGAGTACAAACACATTTGGCACTTTATGACATGAACCGTGAATTGAGACATAAGGTCATGGTGCGGACTAAACAATTAATTGATACACGTTTACAAATCATTCATCGACTTGGTCGCGCTGCTGAATTTAAAGATAATGAAACTGGGCTACATGTCATTCGTATGAGTCACTACTCACGCCTGATAGCTGAGGCCTACGGTGGCAATGAGGAATGGATCGATTTGGTTTTCTGCGCATCACCGATGCATGATATTGGTAAGATTGGGATCCCTGATAGGATTTTACTTAAACCTGGCAAACTAGATAAGGATGAATGGGAAATAATGATGACTCACGCTGCAATAGGCGGAGAAATTATTGGTACTGATGATTCAGCCTTGTTGAAATTATCCGCGACAATTGCAGTGACGCATCATGAAAAATGGGACGGTTCAGGCTATCCAAATGGCTCTATAGGTGAGGATATAGCACTTGAAGGTCGTATAGTAGCAATAGCCGATGTGTTTGATGCACTCACATCTGATCGCCCCTATAAAAAAGCGTGGACAGTAGAAGATTCTGTTAAGTTCATTGATGAAAATAGCGGCAGCCACTTTGATCCTAAACTTGTACCATTATTCCATGAGGTGTTACCTCAAATTCTGGATATCAAAGAACAATATGCTGAATCGGTTTATATAGGTGATGACTAGTTAATTTAAAATCGTAATTCAAAATTAGAGTAACTAAATCTGGCAATATTCATAAACATGAATGCCATATAACATCTCACTCATAACAAGGTAAAACCTAACGACTTTATATTTTTCTTAAACAAACAAAAGATTAGAGAACATATAATTAAACACCCGTGGTTTGATGCGGCCTCCGTATAGGTTTGATAAGTTCTAAGATCGAAGTTGATACCCTTGATTGTTGATTATTCAAGAAAAAGTTGAGACTATCTTTCGTCATCGAACCTATCTAAACACAGCGGTGTGCAGTTCAAATTGAATAACAGAAAGTAGGATAAGCATGACAACGCCACAAAAAGCTATTTTTCAAGAAAATAGTACTAAGTTCTACTCTCTAGAATATAGCTTGGATCTCACTTTACCTTTAACTACGCTAAAAGCAGCTATCAATACGTCTTTGTCTGATACTGCCGATGTCAGTATTGTTATTGCCTTCGGTAAAGAGGCTTGGAATAAATTACAGCCTGACTGGCAACCAGAAAAGTTAGTCGACTTTGAAGCACTAGAGGGCGTCAATGGTTATTCAATCCCTTCTACTCAACGTGACCTGTTTTTTTGGATCCACAGTGAAAACCACGATGATAATTTAGATTGTGTCTTAAAAATCCAACAAGCCTTAGTCGACGTGGCTAAATTGCAGTTAGAGTTACCGGGCTTTACCTACCATGACTCCCGTGACCTTACTGGCTTTGTTGATGGCTCTGCTAACCCTAAGGGAGAAGCTCAACAGCTAGCCGCCTTGATTCCTAGTGGGCAGCCAGGTGAAGGCGGTAGTTATATGCTGACTCAAAAATGGCTGCATGACTTAGCTGCGTTTAATAACTTATCCCAAGATCAACAAGAAAAAATCATTGGCCGAACGAAACCTGACAGCATTGAATTAGAAGGTGATGCCATGCCAGCTGACTCTCACGTTAGCCGTACTGACGTTAAGGTTGATGGTACAGCTATGAAAATATATCGTCGTAGTGCGCCATATGGTTCGGCGACAGAACAAGGTTTGTACTTTTTATCTTTTGCCAGTGAAATCAAGCGATTCAGTATTCAATTAGAACGCATGTTTGGTATAACAAATGATGGTTTTCATGACCGACTTATTGAATATTCAACACCATTAACCAGTTCGTATTGGTTTGCACCTTCGCAGCAGGATTTGGATGCCTTGTTAGGCTAAGCCCACAGCTTAACGCCCACGTATATGAAAATACTTAAAGAAAGTACAATTATTCTATGCTCGCTGGCAATATCGATTATTGCCGCTTTCTACCTATATTCGTTCATTGAAAACATTCGACTCGACCTTTACTGCATTGAGTTTCGTGAAGGTTTTGATTGCTACCAAGAGGACTGGGTCGGTTTTCCTATATGGCTTTTTTCTTTAGTGGGTGGTTTTATAGCCACTCTTTCAATCACGCTAGTCTCCGTTTTTTCTTCTTCTACTCGGGCGCAGAGTTCTAAAATCACTTTAGGAATTGGCTCCATTTTGGCTCTCCCATTTACCTTAATAGTTGAAGAACCAATCGTTTTCCTAGTTACAGTATTGTCTGGGATTGTGACATTGTGGGTGGTTTTACGTTTAACAAAAAGATAATGTCATCAACCACCTATTTCGATAGTTAGAAAACTTGCAGGCCTTATCGCTGTCATACACCTTTAGTCATTATTAAACTTTTTATAAGAGCTAAACTTCACTTAATGGATCTGTTCGGGTAGTTAACTATGAGAAAAGGTCATCTGGTCCCATTGTTACTACTGTTAGCTAGTGCTTTTACGTTGGCGGATACCTATAAGTGGGTGGACGAGTCAGGAGAAGTGCATTACGGTGACAGCCCTCCTCTAGGAGTCGATACGCAGATTGTAATCATTCCGAAAGGTCCCTCACAGGAAGACATTGAACGACAACTGCAACAAATAAACGATCTACTAAAGAAATATGAAGAAGAACGGCTGTTAGAACCCTCAATCACACCAGCACAAACAACAAACTCTCATACACGATTTCCTGACGAAGTCGCCTGTTTCTCCCCGCTCTATGACTTGGTGCAAGGCCCATCGGCTGAATATTACACACCTATTTCGCCCAGCTCTCTGGTTAAGAAAGAACAAGCTTCACTGAAAAACATGCTTGCCTCGATTAAAACTCGTGGCACATGGAGAGGCGCTCTCTTCGAGTTAGAGTGCTGGGGACAATCTTCAGAACGTAACTCATTCCCAACCAGTAGATATAAAAGCACTGAAGTAGAGATGAGTACAGAGTGGAATAAATCAGAATCTCTGTTGACCCTTGATTTCGAAATACCTTACGGACACAACTTAGTCTATCGGTTAGCCGTTGACGATTTTCTCTATTTCAATGAAGTTCGAGCAAGCAACATAACGCTACGTGATGACAACAAGGTAGAGCTGTTAAGTCATCAGCAGGATTCGGCTGCGTTTCTTATTAAACGTTACATTCCTAACCGGCATCATCATCGCTTTGGTTTTAACCATCATGGCACTCGACTTCGGGGTGACATTCGCTACATCGAAGTATCGGATAGAAACCTGAAGCTGGTTGAGCTCTATTATTACGATGGTGTTTTATCAGGTTCAAAAACATGGTTGCTCAGCAGGACCAATAAAACTTGAGTAGTTTGTAACATTAAACCTAATTAACAATCTTAAAGTGCATGAACATAAAATATATAAAGCTAAGCAACTCCAATCCCAATGATTTTTTATCTTTTTTAAACAAACAAAAGATTAGAGAGCATTTAATTGAGCACGAACCATTTGATTTAAACTCTGTAACGGCTTGGATAAATTCTAAAGGCGATGTTGATGCGATTGAAGGTTGTAGAGTAAGAGCCATCACTTGTAATGATCAATTAGTAGGTTGGTGCGGCATTCAACTTGAAGACGGGAAATATGAGATCGCCATTGTTATTGACGAACAGTTTTGGGGATTAGGTAAGACGGTATTCCAAGACATGATGGGCTGGGCAAAAGAGTTTGGTCATAATGAAGTTTTCATCCATTTCCTTCATTCTCGCCCCGCCTATAAATTTTTACAAAAAATCGCTACCAAGGTGTTTGAAACCGAGATGCTTGGTAGTAAATTTACAACGTATCAACTAGCAGTGAACTAAGGTATGCCATGGCATTTGATGAAGGTTTAGCCGAACGGCTGCAAGAGTATTTTCAAGACAGACCAGACGTCGAAGCCAAAAAAATGTTCGGTGGGCTTTGTTTTATGGTTTCTGACCATATGTGCTGCGGCATCGTCGGTGATATGTTGATGTGCCGTGTCGGCCCAGACAATTATGATGAATGCCTTACTAGAGAGTATGCTGTTGAAATGGACTTTACCGGTAAAGCGATGAAAGGCATGGTTTACGTTTCAGCTAAGGGTTTCGAAAGCGATGCTGATTTACATGGATGGCTAAAAACCTGTGAGTCGTTCGTGAGGGCATTGCCTCCTAAAAAAACTAGGAAATAAGCAAATGAAATCAAAAGAAAAGCCACTTAATATTGTCTTATATGTAGATTTCTTTATCACTTTTGTTTTTGGAGTCGTTTCTTGGCTGTTTCCATACTCTACATATGGAACCATTGTTTCTTTAACTGAAACAGGCACGCCACTAACCCTGTCTGCATTTTCCAGCCTATCGCTCTTTTATATCTTTCTTGGTATTGCCTGTTTTATTGCTGCCAAAACTCCTAACCCACAAAAATATTGGTTTGCATTATTAATGCTGCTTCGGCATGGCTGGATTGGAATTATCGGCGTCAGCAACGCGCATCAAGATTGGATCATAGGTAACCCGTGGCACGATGTTGTTGTACATAGTGTATTTGTTCTCGCCTATATTGGCGTTATCACTTGGAGCAACAAGTTCAAAGGTAAGTCAGTGTAATTATTAAATATTCTCTTATTTTATATATGACCTAACTTCAAGCCAGCTTCACGTCGGCACGCGGCTAACAACTTTGCCACAGCCTTCTTGTCGCCCATGGTTCTTGCTATGGCCACTGCACCAATAATCATTGCGGTGACTGCCAATATATCTTCCTGATCACAATCAATATAACTTTTTGCATACGTCATAATTGCATTATTCATACTATCAAAAACATTGGCATACACTGCTTTTGTTTCATCATCTCTCGTATTAATGTCCGTAGCTAAAAATGCGAGAGGACAAGAGCGATCTCCTGTTACGTGTTCAATACTTAAGTAACTATCCAATAATAAGCATAACCACTCTTTATCAGGGATATCATCTGGCCTTAGATCTGCAAGCTTAGATGTACTAGCAGCAAACTTTAAAGATTCTCCATATAAATTAGCCTTGCTAGTGAAATGAGCATAAAAAGCGCCTCGGGTCAGCCCACACTCTTCCATTACGCCATCCACTGTAACGCCATCAAAGCCCTTTATCGTAAATAACCGAAATGCGCTTTCGAGGATCTTCTTTCGTGAGTTGTTCTTGTGTTCCTTTGTATATGGCAAGGGTTTAAACCTGCTTTATTTAAATATGATCTTTATCATATATTGAGTTCTACTTAGTATCTAGGTTTTATCTCTAGGAACTAGAAAAATGAAGAAGTTTGAAAGCGCTTGTTATTGTGGAAAAGTACGATGTTCATTCACTTTGCCTATTAAAAACGTCGTGCAGTGTCACTGTAGTATGTGTAGAGCGTTACAAGGAACTGATTACAGCACATGGGTTGCAGTTGAAGCTAAACAATTCACTATCGAAGCTGGAGAAGAATATCTCACGCATTATCAAGTTAATGAACGTTCCAGTAAGCGTTTTTGTTCACATTGTGGCACAGGTGTTTATGGCATAAATGGCCAGCACTTTAGTGAATATAAGATGGTACCGCTTGGTACAGTGCGACACTACTCATCTGAACTTAAACCCAAAATCCAAGCCTATACAAAAGACAAAGCAGAGTGGGTACAACTTCATGATGAAGTGCCTATACTTACTGCTAAATAGGGAACCAAGTTCTAACCGACATGTCTTTTTTGAACTGGTCTTATCAACACTCGCCATTAAGCATGGAAAACACATGACTATCGCTGAAAAAATAGAACTCGCAATCATTCCAATCATAGGCTTGTGCACCTTTTACATAGCAAGTGCATTACCTGACAACATCCCTGCCGGACGTTTGTTTTTAGCTGTATCAGCCCTGCTTTTATTCCAGAGTCTGTTACGTGATCTCTGGCTATTGTCGAGAAAACAAAAAGATGAAGAGACCAATGGCATTGCTGTTCAGTGTATGTGTATAGAGTCTACGGTTGGTTTTACAGGAATCATCATCGGTGGCGTGCTGTTAGGCAGTGGCATTGGAGGGCCCGTTTCGATGAGTAATTGGTCTTGGGGCATCCTAGTCGTGTTCATACTCAGTTTCGGATTTTTTATAAAAGACTTCGTATTTGAATGGAGTCCATGGAGAATTAGACGAGACAAAAACCATATGAATATAGTTTTCACTTGGAAGAAGTGACAGCCCCTAAGATCTAGGGGCTGTCGACATACTAAATTGTGCCTAGTTGTTTAAACAGGGTATAAACGTCGATCACATCCCAATGCTCTGCAAGTTTGCCTTCTTCGATTCGGAAAATATCGACCGCATCAATACTGTATGGCTGATTGGTAGCAGGTATACCCAACCATTCACCGGTTTGAGTGCCTGAGTAGGTGCCATACACCCATACTGAATCTTCATCGGCGACGATTTTCTTCAAGGTATATTCAAAGTCAGGTACACCTTCAAACCAGTTTTTGAAGAACGTTTGGAATCCAACACGCCCTTGTTCGACCAATGGGTTGTGTTGAATATAATCTTCTAATAGATATTTATCTAAACCAGATAGGTCTTTATTGACGAATACTTCTTCAGCAAACTGTCCGATGATTGCCTTATTTTGATCTTGAATATTTTGAGCCATTGCATTTCCTCCTAATAGAATCGCAATTGTGAAAAATGAACTTTTAATAATTGAGTTTAAATTTTTACGCATGAATAGTTACTCCTATGTAGTTGTATTTAGTGCGTGAGAAATATAGTATTCACAATAGTATCTTTTAGAAAGAAGGCACTTAAAAGTTTTGTAGTCACCAAAAAGTGACCTTTTAATTATTCAATAGGTTATGTAATGATAAATTGGGATATTTATAATAAGGATTGCCCTACCAGGCAGGTCTTGAACCGAATTGCCGACAAATGGACAGTCTTAGTCGTTGGCTCATTAAGCCAAAGAACCAAACGCTTTAGTGAGTTAAAAAAGGAGATTTCAGGTGTTTCACAAAAGATGCTCACTCAAACGTTGAGAGGCATGGAGCGTGATGGTTTACTAACTAGAAAAGTGTATCCAACTGTACCGCCCAAGGTTGAATACACACTGACCGATCTTGGGGTCTCACTAATTACAATGCTCAATGAAATACGAAATTGGTCAGAAGGGAATATTGAGAAAGTATTAGAAGCACAGAATAACTATGACGCTATCGATAGAAGTCAGCCGGTATAACATCTAACACTTGATGTTATTTATTTAAATTCTCTCTGAGCTGCTTCATCAGTGCAGCTCTATCTGTCTCAAATTTATTAATAAATGATGTCGGAGTTTCTGTTTGAGCATCATATTTAGCAGCCCAGGCTATCATCTCCAACAGCATGGGCATCAGATCAATGCCTTTAGGCGTTAAGGCATATATTTTTTTTGACCGATTTTCTTGGTCAATCGACTTTGTTATGAGTCCGCCCCTTTCTAATTTCTCTAATCTATCGGCTAAAATATTCGTAGATATTTTTTCATCCGCGTCCAAAAACTCGCCGTAGTATTGCTTTCCCTTGAACATTAAGTCTCTAATTATTAAGAGGCTCCACTTATCTCCTAGCATCTCTTGAGCATAGTTTACGGGACAATGTGATCTGCATTGGCTTTGTTTCATAACACAATCATACCACTTGCAAAAAACAAGTGGCCAGTTTAATATCCGCCAATCCACTTGCATAATGCAAGCCGTTAGGATTTCCAAATTAAGGAGTTGAGAGTTGAATACTAAAAAGATAATCATGGCGACACTGTCTTATGTCGCACTTACCATGGCCATCGCGTTTCCATGGCATATGATGTGGTTCCATGACTTGTATATTGAATTGGGGGCGTATACTCGTGCTGAACCCAATATTCCTTTAGGCATGTTTTCCATGTTGGTTCAGGGCATCATTATCGCTTACATTTATCCATTTTTTTACCGCGGCGGCAATCCTATTTTTCAGGGAATAAAGTTCAGCCTTATCATGGGTTTGGTTGTGTACTCCGTCATGGGCTTTGCCATGGCAGCCAAAGTAGACATTAATCCAATATCTACATACCTGCTTTACAATGCCGCTTTCCAATTAATCCAGTATGTAGTGACAGGCATCGCTCTCGGACTGATTTACGGTAGAAATAATACCTAAACTTGGAGCAGTCACATGCCAGATTTTTTTGAATATCCACCTACACGATCCAACCGGGCAAAATGGGCACTTGAAGAGTTAGGTGTTGATTACACTAGTCACATCGTCAATTTTCAAACAGGCGAGCAGCGTTCAAAAGAATACAAAGCCGTTCATCCCCTAGGACACGTGCCTGCTTATCGAACAGATAACTACACCATGTATGAATCTGTTGCTATTGTTTTACAGCTACTTGATGAACATCCAGAAAAGGGACTAGCACCAGCAGTAGGAACACCTGAACGCGCCGAATATTACCAATGGTGTATTTTCTCTTGTTCAGAGTTGGATCCTGTTCTTTTTGATGTCATGAAGCACACAATGCACTTACCTGAGGAACAGCGTGTAGCTGAAATTGCCCAACGAGCACTCACTGGCTTTGATGAGCGAGCAACTATGCTCTCAACGGTGCTTGAGAAACGTAACTATATTCTTGGTAATGAGTTCTCTGGTGCAGATATTGTTCTGGGCTACGACTGTAATTGGGCTGCATATACTGGATTGATAGAAAATTATCCAACACTTGTTAGCTATTATCAAAAATTACAAGCACGACCAGCCTTCAAGAAAGTATTTACGTCATGAAGTAGTGGCAGAGCTTTTAGATAGTTTTAAATCTATCGTCAACATGTCTGTTGAACATAATAATTAGTCCCTATATAGAGTGTCTGATATATGAGCTGCCAGATAATCGATAAATGCCAGAACGTTTGGTGATAAATGTCGGCGGAAGTCACCCCTCATATCACTGGTTCTAAAACTCAAAGACCAAAAAATAATAAATCCTGACAAACATCTTAAGCTTAGAAATATAGCGTCATGCTACTCCGACTTAACCATCCTTATTGTTCATTTAATTGGCATATTATTTACGGATTATTTTCTCCCCACTTTTTCATCTCCAAAACAATTGGGCCTAGACTTTTTCCTTTCCCCGTTAAGGTATATGCAGCACGAGGTGGATGATTAGAATATAAATTCTTTTCAATTATGCCTTGTTCTTCTAGCCATTTAAGGCGGTTTGAAATAGTTGTCGGTGACGGCCCTTCAAGAGAGTCCATCAGTTCCTGAAACTTGCACGTTTCGTTGTTAAATAAATCCCGCAATATCATGATTGTCCAATCATCACCTATCACGTTCATCGCCCTACCTACGGGGCACAACTTATTATATCTATCTGCCATTACTTAACTTTACCATATCGAACAATATATGTATTGACTCCACATATAATAGTGACTACATTATATGTAGTTACCTGTGTAACTGATTGTTAACAAGCAATGGAGAATAAATATGTTCAAGAATTATATGTTCGTAACGATCGTTAGTCTGCTATTTATCCAACCAGCTTTAGCTGTAACTGAAAAGGCTATTCTCGGAACATGGGTAAATGCTGAAGGCGATGGCATTATTGAAATCACACAACAACAGGAAATGTTTATTGGGACGATCACTGGTAGTACAAGTCCAGATAGTCATGCTCGTAGAGATATCAACAATCCAGATCCAGACTTAAGAGACAGGCCTCTGCAAGGCGTCGAAATAATTCAGGGTATAACTTACAAGAAAGAAAATTTATGGGCAGGTGGATTGATCTATGACCCAAATAATGGAAAAACATACAACTGCAAACTTAGTTTGAACGAAGATGGAACACTTAGCATAAGAGGTTATGCCGGACTACCTTTATTTGGTAGAACAGAAGTGTGGACGCGCGCTGATAATAGTATCGTTCATTAACTAAGCTTTAGATCTCTATTTTAAGTGCTATTAATAGGCAAAAAAAAAGCCCCTGAAGTTTTCACTTCAGGGGCTTTTTATTTAATCTATCAATCTTAACGATTGCAGATATACATTGTTACTTCAAAACCGAAACGCATATCTGAGTATTCTGGTGTAGTCCACATAATAGTGATCCTTTTATAAGTTTATTTAGTGTCGCAAGAAGTTTTCTTGTCAACGTTGGATAGCATTATGGAGAAGTGAAGACAAATTAGAAATAAGTGAAACCCCTTTTGTGAGTCAGGATTTTCCTTATTCGATTATTTGCTAGAAAGACATGGCCAGTTTTTTGGCCTTTTTCCGTAGTTTAATCACATGCAAAATATGCACTGTCAGGACAATTGGAAGCAAGAAACCAACCGCTGCATGCAGGTTAGCAAACCACTCTCGCACAACTTCATTTGATAAATAATATAAGAGGTAAGCAGAAATGATCTGAAAGGTAACTGCAGAACCTAACAATATTCCTAACGTTCTGATCTTCTTCATCTTCCAGGTAACAGGTATATGGGATGCCATCACTTATGCCAACCTAACTGGAGACACATACCAGTAACAACACTGCCTTTAAAAACAGCAATACGTCGAATAATCCCGTGTAAATAGTAATGCCCGCATCAACTATTAAAGTTGTCACATTTCGTGAGACTATAAACTTGACTCGATAAGAACAGTTATGACAGTATCCCTCTTGAATTGATGCCAGCAAAGTCAACAATGTCAATAAGTTAGATGTAGGCGGCGAATGGTCTTTTAGGTGTCAATTCATGTTACTAAAATGAGCTAAACAAGGGATGTGTCGCTCAAAAAACGTCAACTTTTCACTTGCTTATCTCAAAAAAATAGTCTGTATTATTGTGCTGTTCGGCAAATAATACAGTTTCAAATGTACATGATAATAAGGGACTAATTATTATGAAGATCAGCACATTTATTTTTTCTATTTTTCTTTCTTTTTCTACACTTGCTATTGCCGATGATCACAAATCATCATTAAGCGCAGTGTCAGCATGGACAAATCAATCTGGTTCAACGTTGTACATCAACACCATTGATGCAAATGGCCTATTAAGCGGAACGTACATTAACCGAGAAGCAGGTTATGGGTGTCAAAACATAGCCTACCCCGTCACTGGATGGGTATATGGCACGGCAATTACATTTACCACAACGTGGGAAAGTCAAAGCGAGTCATGCAACTCAATCACAGCTTGGACAGGATTTTACGCTCAAGGACAAATTACAACGTTATGGCAACTTGTCATCAACGGCTCAACCAGTCCTTCACAAATTCTCAAAGGCAGTGATGTATTTACGTCGAGTACAAAGGTTGAAAATAAATCTCTAATACTTGAATAAATTGTTTCCCGAGAAAATAAATACCCAGTTTGTTTAACTTTGTTTATTTAAAACTTCAAGGAGAATACCCATGACAGAAAAAACAAAACCATCAAAAGATTTTGCAAAACAACTAACCTCTCCGACTCTAAAAGCCTTATTGAAAAAAGTCGACCCGCGCTATATCACGGCACATAGCATGATAGACGTGTCTCATGCCAAAGCCTAAGTAACCGTTATCAACTGTCACAATTTTCGGGAGGAATTTTATGACATTTTTATTTGAAAAAAGTCTGGATGAAGACATTAACTTTTTGTCAGCCGTATGGAGCCAGCTAAATTCTGACACAGCTAATATTTCCGCTGAGATGAGAGGCGAAAAGTGTCAACCATATAACCCATGGCACTGTTTACAGATGGCCAGCAAAAAACCGATAGAAAACCCACTATTAACCTCTATGGATTATGAAAAGGGAAGTTTAATTACCGATCCTTATCAACTGAATGAAATGCAGGAACTCTTAACTCAACAAGGAAAAGACATCACTGCTGATATTCCCGTTCCACCAGAAGAATGGCCGGTAATGATAGATATAGCTCGTCATCGACCCGATGCTATTTCTTCATTTCTTGAAGGCCGTGCACTGTTAAAAGCCTCACCTTTTCTTGATGAACTCTATACAAACTTGATCGAGTTTGTTGTTCCCTTAGACAGAGAGAAACCTTCAGGTTATGACAGTAACTTGGCTCGCGGTGTTATTTTTAGAACCTTTCCTAGAGGTCGAACAGGACTACTAGCAGGTTTTCAACTGGCACATGGTTTAGGCCACCAAGTTGGAATGAGTCTGTTCAGTATCGATACTATTTTTAAATCAGATCCAAAAGCACTTATTTTTTATGAAGTACGTCACGACAAACGTACAGCTAACCACGCTTTTATATCAACGGTAGCTCTGGCATTTATGACCATGTTTAGTCATGCAATCTACGGAAAAGGAAATAATCCCTATATCGAAGACGAGCATGTAGCAGGATACGCTGAGTATTTACCTGATGCTCTCGATGCTGCTATTCGATCAATCGAATATTCATGTGAGTTAACAGACTTTGGTCAACAAACAATGAAAGGTCTAAGTAGCTTGCTATAAATAGTGACGGGAAAGAGAGATGGATGGTTCTGGAGTCATCATTGGAGATGCAGCAGTTGACGTTCTAAATCAGCTCAGCACGGAGTTGCAGAACAAAACTGTAGAGTTTGCAAAATATACAACGCCAAACGAGGACTATTCTGAGTATTCCTCCTGGATGTGTCTTTATCCAATCAACGTCAGGCCACCAAAACGATTACTGAGCCAACCGAAAAATTTGGTTGGCTCAGTTGTCATGCAAAAAGACTATCTCACAGAGATTGCTTATTTTATAGACAACAATCCACAATTAATACAAACACATTTAATAGGCACCGCAGAAGACTGGGAGGTCCTTACTGATATAGAAACGCAACGACCACAAATGGCAAATGAACTTGAAGACATCTGCATATACATTCGTGATGTTTCACCCTTTTTTAATAGCGTCTTTAATGCATTGGTCACCAACATCATACCGCTCAAACAACCTCGAGCCAGAGGACTCAGTAGCGATCTAATAAGGGGCACACTTTTCTTAGGATATCCCCCTGGTTATTCCTCAATATTATTAGCCATGGACGTCGTACATGAAATGGGGCATCAAGCTCTTTCAATATTATTGAGCGCCGACCCTATCTTTATCAGTGATCCCGACCAAGCTGTCTATTCGGAAATCCGACACACCGATCGACCAGCCATTCAAAGCCTGCATGCAGCAGCTGCCATTGCTTATATGGTGCATTTAATTAAAGAGGTAGGTTGTCCACAACAACTTCACCCAGACTGCCCAGATGATTTATCTGAAACCTTACTTAGAGCCGTTTCGACTTTGAACAATGAATGTCAATTCACTGATGTAGGTAAAAATTTTGAGCCGTCAAAGCTCAGCAGAAAATTGAGGACAAGTAAAATGAGTTTCATTCCTGGTGAAAAGTATAAGGCGTTTGAACCCATTCAATTAGCGAACCGCCAATGGCCCGGCAAAGTTATAGATAAGGCCCCTATTTGGTGCAGTGTAGACCTTCGCGACGGTAATCAGGCGCTTGTGGAGCCTATGGGGCACGAACGTAAATTGCGCATGTTTCGGCATTTGGTCGAGCTTGGTTTTAAAGAAATTGAAGTGGGCTTTCCGTCGGCATCTCAAACCGATTTTGATTTCGTCCGTTTTCTGATCGATAATGGCGAAATCCCTGATGGCGTAAAAA
>ENA-OSET01001932-OSET01001932.1-sediment-metagenome-genome-assembly--contig:-NODE-1932-length-20768-cov-4.390073_pt1 | contig 20768 bp, 17 predicted proteins | sample MGYA00237882_ERZ534229 | MGnify/ENA primary metagenome ERZ534229 (study PRJEB26408, sample SAMN06266212) | sediment metagenome | isolation source: Hudson Canyon methane seep mesocosm | place... | reverse complement strand
TTCGTCGATTATCGGCAGTGAGCCTGATAGTGTTGCTGGGCTTAACTGCCTGTGACAACACCGCCCCCAGCACGACAGTAAAAACCCTTCCCGAGAGTGCGCAACCAGCCGCCAAAACCATGACAGCCGCTGTCGATGCAAAACGTTTAGAAGATGCAAATACCGAACCAGGTAATTGGATGTCATATGGTCGTACCTATGATGAGCAACGCCACAGCCCGCTTACGAAGGTTAATCGGGACAACGTCAAGGATTTGGGATTAGCTTGGTCTTTTGATCTGAATACCGCGAGGGGTATTGAAGCGACATCAATCGTTGTCGATGGTGTTATGTACACCACCTCGGCATGGAGCATAGTGCATGCTCTAGATGCGCGAACCGGTAAAAAGCTGTGGACTTACGACCCGAAAGTCGCTAAAGAAAAATCGCTACATACCTGCTGTGACGTTGTAAACCGTGGTGTTGCTGTGTGGCAAGGCCAAGTATTTGTCGGCGCCCTAGATGGCCGCTTGGTGGCCTTAGATGCCGCGACCGGTAAGGTTAATTGGGAAGTAGCCACTGTCGATGCCAAGTTACCGTATACCATTACCGGAGCTCCACGCGTCATTAAAGGAAAAGTACTCATTGGTAACGGCGGTGCCGAGTTTGGCGTACGCGGATTTATCGCTGCCTATAATGTTGCCGATGGCTCTCAAGCCTGGAAGTTTTACACGGTACCGGGAGACCCTGCAAAAGGTTTTGAAAACGAGGCAATGGCCATGGCCGCAAAAACCTGGAACGGTAAATGGTTCGACTTAGGTGGCGGCGGTGGCACCGTATGGGACGCGATGGCTTATGATCCCGACTTAGATCTCATGTATATAGGCGTGGGGAACGGCACTCCCTGGAATCAGCGCATCCGCTCACCCGGTGGCGGCGACAACTTGTTTTTGTCGTCTATCGTGGCACTGCGCCCGGATACAGGCGAGTATGTTTGGCATTATCAAACCACTCCCGGTGAAACCTGGGATTACACTGCTACACAGCATATTATCTTGGCCGACATCGAGTTAGAGGGAAAAACCCGTAAAGTGCTTATGCAAGCACCAAAGAATGGATTCTTTTATGTGATCGATCGTACTGATGGCACTTTGCTATCGGCAGAAAATTATATTGATATTACCTGGGCAACTCACGTAGATATGGAAACTGGGCGTCCCGTAGAGGTACCTGAGGCGCGTTTTTATGACGAAAAACCGTTTACTGTGTTCCCCTCTTATCTGGGTGGTCACAACTGGCATCCTATGTCCTACAGTCCGAACACCGGATTGGTCTATATTCCCGTGTTAGATTTCCCCGCTAATTATGGCGGAGACCCTGCCTTTAAATATCGTCCGGGAATTTTCAATACCGGTATCGACGGCATTGTCGGCAGTTTGCCCGACAGCCAGGCCGAGCGTGACGCACTGCGTCCGCTCATCAAAGGGCGGCTGGTTGCTTGGGACCCTAAAACTCAGAAAGAGGCCTGGCGGGTCGACCACAAAGGATCTTGGAACGGTGGTATTTTAAGCACTGCCAGCGGCCTGGTATTTCAAGGTACTGCCGATGGCAAGTTAGTGGCCTATACCGATGACAAAGGCGAAAAACTGTGGGAGTTTCCCGCAAATACCGGCATTGTTGCGCCACCGATGACCTACGAAATCGATGGCGAGCAATACCTCTCTGTTAACGTGGGTTGGGGGGGAGCTTTTGCCCTGGTGTTTGGCGAGTTTGTACAAGATGAGAGCCTGCCGAATGTGAACCGTGTATTAACCTTCAAGCTAGGATCTAAGGGTACGTTACCTGTGCCCGATTGGAAGCGCACAGCAACATTTAACCCGCCTGCGCAAACCGCTAACGACGATATTATAAGACATGGCTTTCGACTGTATCAAGATACCTGTATGGGCTGCCACGGTTTAAATGCAGTATCTGGATTAACGGTTCCTGACCTGCGCGCCTCTGGTTACATCCAAGCACAGGAAGCCTTTGATGAAGTCGTACTAAAAGGAGCACTTCGAGCCAACGGTATGGCAGCGTTTGATCAGCATTTATCCACTGAAGATACCGCTGCCATACGTGCTTATATCGTACAACAAGCTCATCGCGCCTTGAAATTACAGCAAGGTGCTGTCGAGGGATAAAACGGGTTTTTGGTGGGAATTGAGTGGCTTGTTAATCAAGCCCTCGCCCACCATCGACTTATCGCTTAACTCCATTTTTCATCAGCACAGTCTCAACTTCATCGCTCCATTCACAAGAATCTCTTGTTTCCTTAAACCTAGGGCAGATCGGTTTGTAGTCTTTGAAGCAGACGGTCCTGTAAATCCACATATCCCGCCTCGTTTAATTTGAGAAATTGTGCAGCCTGTTCGGGAATATTATTGAAATCAGGCTCAGCAGCGACCCGCCAATACGCCCTGAATCTATTGGAGATATGTTTGGCCAACGTTAATACCGCAAGTAGCTCTGGGGTATGCGGCGTAGTGATTATGTTACCCTTTAATACGTTCTCCGTCACCGACTGAAACAGTATGCTTTGACAGATGTATTCCGGTAAAAACCAGCGCACCGCCAAGCGATGTCCAACATGATATCGGTGGCAGCCGAAGTGAGCAATTTCGTGTTCCAGAATAGCATTGGGCTCCTTTGCGAGGACGGATTTTAATACCCTCCGATATTTCGGAAAAGCCAGCATCATCAGTGGCACCCCGGCATCGTGGAACATTCCCAGCGTGTAAGCGTCGTCCGGTGATTTGTCGGTTATCTCGATCGCTATCATGCGACACAAAGCCGCGACTTCCACTGAAGAGTCCCAGAAACGATCCAATCCTTTTAACTTTCCCAGTGAAGAGCGTAATGCAGCAGTGCGTGCGAGAGAATATACATCCCGCAGCCCCAACAACATGACCGCATGTTTGATCGAAGTCACCGTGGTTTTTAAGCCAAAATACGGTGAGTTAACGACTTGAAGAATGGCACCGAACAGTGCCGCATCTAAGTTGAGCGTTGCAACTACTTTTTCTAAATCGGGGCTAGCCTGTTCCATTTCTTCCGCGATCAGCTCTAAGACTTCCGGTCGCGAAGGCAGTGTAACACTGTCCGACAATTCAAGAGCCGATTGTGACAATGGATCAATATAACTTTCTGCCATCTATTACGTCCTGATCTACACTGTAAAACGATTCCTGAATCAAGCCCTAAACTACACCCTACACTACACTCTAAACTACACCCAAAAAAACGCATCCTGAATGACACATGTAGATAAAATTTGGGGTCAGGAATAAATCTCGTCATCTTCCCCTATAACGCAGTCGCGACCGCGGTTTTTTGCAGCATAAAGCAGTTTATCAGCGGCGTTAATCTGACTGTCGAGGGAATCGTGAAGCGTGCTGACAACGCCTATACTAATGGTAATATTGACGGTGTGATCGCCGATGTCAATATCCTTCTCACTCACCAGGTTGCGCACAGCATCCATCAACTTCATGACCTGGTATCGACTCAAATCCGGTATCACGACGCAAAATTCTTCGCCTCCCAGCCTTACCAGCAAAAACTGAGTCAACATTGTGGCAAACAAATCGCTCAGCTGAATCAGGGCACTGTCACCTGCTGCATGGCCGTACTCATCATTGATTCTTTTAAAATGATCAATATCGATGACCGCTACCGAAAGACACTTCTCATGCGCCACGGCTTTAGCGTGCATTTTACTGCCTTGATCAAATAAGTAGCGGCGATTATATAACTTGGTGAGTGCGTCTCTTACAGCCCACTCGCGAATATCCTGAATATTTTCGAGCATTTTCACATTGTGCGTGATACGACAATGAAACTCCTCCTGAATAAACGGTTTTGAGAGAAAATCATTCGCACCATTTTTGATAAACTTAGCCGATATCGTATTTTTTTCCGCGCCAGACAAGCCGATAATAATCAAATCTGACATATTTGGATTGCTACGTAATTTCTTCGTCAGTTCAAAACCGTCCATTTCTGGCATATAGTAATCTGTGATCAGCATTTTAATACCGTCATCGGCCTCGAGCATACTTCGGGCTTCTTTTCCATTAACCGCCGTCACTACCTGATAGAGATGTTGTTCCAGCAGTGATTTGATAAATGCTCTCTGCGGTGCGGAGTCTTCTGCCACAAGAACTTTGACGTTTTGGTTTTTCTCCAGCCGCTTAACCAGACCTATGGCATATTCGTAGGAATACCGACCTTCCTTCACAACATAATCCACGGTACCCATTTTAATCAGCTTTTCTCGGACATCTTCATTGTAATTGCCTGTCAGAATAATGACCGGTACGTCGTATTCGAGTAAATAGTGCGCCATCTCGCCGTCCGCGGCGTCTGGAAGGTTTAAATCGACGATAGCGGCGAAGAGCTTTTCCTGATATTTTTCGAATAGCTCCACACCACGCTGGTACGTCTCGGCGAAATGAACAGCGTATTCCTTGAGCTCACGACTGGCATAATACTTAAGGAGCCGCACTACCAGCTGGCTATCTTCGACAACCAACAGATGTTTTTTATCACCTTCCCTGTGCCTCTTATCGCGAAGCTCTTTCCTCGCTATCAATGACAAAAAGTTCTCCCGGCGTTTCGGTGAATTAATGACGCCACTATCGCGAAAAGAATACTGGAGTGGAGGTCTATAGAAACCACAAATCGATTACTGGGATTTCTAGATAATTGCGATTTCTAGGTAAACAACATAACTATAGTAGTAATACAAAGATACGCTACGTAAATTGGGGAGAACGACCATTATTCTGCCAACGCTTTATATAAAGGTATTTACAGTAAATAAAACCAGCTTTGGCCCGTGCTAGACATGATTCAGCGGGCGTTGAATCAGCCGGTTGCCCACCCGCGTTCGGGGTAGCGTTTTAATAACCGCGGCTAGCAAATGAGAAATGTGAATTGTCATTCCAATAAATGAATACTGTGCTCTGCCAGTCCTGAGCCAGCGTTGGCATAGTAATTAAATACCACGTCGATTCCGCTCGCCAATAGTTCGGTTTTTTCATCTTCGTAACGCGCAATTCCTGCCATTTTCCCTTGGTATCCTGCATGCTGAAGTTGCTTTACTACTTCAAGCATATCGAGATAATTGGGCATCGCCAGCATAATTAATTGGACTTGATCAAGTTCAATATGAGACCAGAAGTCAGGATCCTCTGCATCCGCCGCTATGACATTTCGACCTTTACTACTCTGCGAAATAACACGTTCTCCATCGACATCAATTCCACAAACGTCCCTATGCATTTCTTGTAGCGTATCGTAGGCACCCTTCCCAACCCTACCCATGCCAATGACTAATACCGAGGCCCCGTCGGGTTGCGAGAACCGATCTTCGGGTAAGCGCTCCGGGTTTTCGAACCGTTTGAGAAGTTTATTCCAACGCGTGTACAAGTCGTGTGAATAGGCATTGATAACACTTGAAAAAATAAACGAGAAAGACATAGCTAACGCCATGATGACCAGCCATTCTTTTGGTAATAAACCCTGAGCAACGCAGAAAGAACAAACAATAAGCCCAAATTCGCTATAATTCGAAAGACTCAGGGCTGTCAGAAAGGCAGAGCGGCTTCGCAGTTTCAAACGCGTTAGCAACAAAAAGAATATGGCGCCCTTAAACGGCAGAGCAACCGCCATTATCAGTGCAGCGGCCAACATATCGACTGTTGGCAATGCGGTAAAACCAATCGAGAGAAAGAAACCGATAAGAAATAGGTCCTTAAATCCAAGTAAAGATTTAGCAAGTTCTGCCGCTTTATCCTGATTACTCAAAAGTGCGCCGAGGACCAAAGCACCTAAGTGCGCTTTCAATCCCACCAATTCAAATAAGGCGCCACCGGAAAGGGCCAGGAAAAACCCGGCTAAAGGCAGGAGTTCTCCATGTCCACTACGCTGTAAAAGCTTACCTAACAGTGGAGTTACCAACGGTAAAGCTAGTAGAACCAGCGCCCACCATGAGGGTGATTTATCGGCCGAAAGAGTGACAAATATAACGGCAGCAAGATCCTGGATGATCAATATGCCAATGGCGACTTGCGCGTGGCGGGCATGCATTTCACCTTTATCTTCCAGCAGTTTAACCGCACAAACGGTGCTACTAAACCCTACCGCAAAACCGATCATCGCGGCGGCTGGCCAATCCAGACCATCAAAATACTGGACGCCGAAATACGCCAGCACCAGGCAGTTGATTGTTGTGAGCAATACAATTGAGCTCATATGGCTCACGGCGCTACCCCAAATCTCAGTCTTAAACAGGGTCTTGATATTAAGCTTTAAGCCAATCGTAAATAACAGAAGAGTTATGCCAAGTTCGGACAAGACTTCCAGAGAATGATCTGGCTTTACACCAAGCGCATGCAGGCCGAATCCCGCAGCGAGATAACCTATGAGCGGTGGGAGATGTAATTGTTTAACCAAAAAACCGCAGGTAAACGCTACGGCGATCCAAATGTAATCCATACTAAATGCGTTAACCTACTTAAAAGAATAAGAAACCATCTTTGTACTAGCTGTCACGTAGACCAGCACATTGATGTACCAAGTATCTGTCTTCGTCTAACTATCTTACAACGTAAATCGAGGTTTTACAGTTAATACACGCGGGTTTATGGTCTTTCTCTGCGTTATTTTTCCTTTTCACGTTTGTTACGGATGGAACCTATGAAGGCCATTCCGGTTTTTCGACAACAAGTCGGAAAATTCTTCCTTTGTAAATTTACTGCTCGATCGTTTACGATGGTAGCCGAATAAAAAGACAACAGACACCACAAGATAACAGGAGAACCTCATGACTAATTCCAATCGTACGTGGATAATGGCAAAAGTTCCTACCGGGGCGTTAGAAGAAGATTGTTTCGAACTGATCGAGCAAGATATTCCTAAGCCAAAAGAAGGTGAAGTCTTGCTGCGCAACCTGTACTTCTCTTGCGATCCAACCCAATTAGGCTGGATGAATGGCTCCGCCGACTATATGGAACCGGTGAAAATAGGCCAAGCAATGAAAGCTAGCGCAGTAGCGCAGGTTGTCGAGTCCAACAATCCCCAATACAAAAACGGTGATATCGTCAGTGGTTTGTTAGGCTGGAGCGAATACTGGCTCAGTGATGGACGTGATCTGATGGGCGGGCCTCTAAGTCATGTAGGCGGCCAGGTCCCAATTCCTGTTTCAATGGGACTACTACATATTACCGGCTTCTCGGCCTATTTCGGTCTACTTGATTTGGGTAAGCCATTGCCAGGAGACACTGTGTTTGTTTCGGGAGCCGCAGGCGCAGTCGGTTCGGTGGCGGGGCAAATTGCCAAGATTGCCGGCTGTAAAGTCATTGGCACAGCGGGGACCGATGAGAAATGTACGTGGGTAAAAGATGAATTAGGATTCGATGATTGCATAAATTACAAAACGGAGAATATCCCACAACGACTCAAAGCCTTTGCGCCTACAGGTATCGATATATACTTTGACAATGTCGGTGGCCAAATTCTGGATGACGCGCTTGCTCAGTTGGCTAACGGTGCCAGAGTTGTGTTATGCGGTGGTATTTCCGGATACGAAAAACCTCAACCGGGCCCGAGTAATATGATGATGTTAGCCTTACGTCGCGCTACAATCAGTGGCTTTATTGTGATCGACTATATGAGCCAATTTGCAACGGCCGGCGCCCGAATGGGAGAGTGGTATGCCTCCGGAAAATTGAAATCAAAGGAAGACATTGTCGAAGGGTTTGAGAACGCGCCTGCCGCCTTAAAGGGATTATTCACCGGCGACAACATGGGCAAGCGCCTAATTCATATTGCGGATCCGCAGTAAGCAAGTAAGGAAAACACTGAATCCATCAGTCCACTAGCGTCGCTGACCCTAGTGGACTCTAGATGAACTGGCTTAAAACACGCCCCGGCCGCAGACCGCCGATACCGGCCATGCATCGATCCGAATCCCTTAAACTATCTTTCCCTACCCTTTACTGCCAACTATTTTCTGGGATAAAGCAGAGAAATCGATATTACAATTTCTGACGCATCTCAGCACCAACCGCTACGAATCCATACTTTTCATAAAACGGTTTGTTATGCGCGGTACTTTCAAGCAAGTACAGTCCATATTCACCGCAGCCGCGCAGACGCGCGTTATCGACGGTTTTTTGTACAAGTAAACCACCGACATTTTTACCTCTAGCTCGAGGGTCAACTATCAACTCTTCTAACTGACAATATTCACCACCGTATCGCAACGCCAGATTGTAACTGACCGTTGCCATGCCAAGAACGAGTCCCTCCTCCTCAGCCACCAAAATCTGACCTCTTTGTTGAGTTAACAATTCCTCAAAACCCTTGCCATAGGTGCGAAGTTTTTCTCCAGACGACGCTGCAGTAAGTACCGCAAGTAGATCCAGACAATAGTCTTTATCCCCTGCATTTGCGTCCCTAATATTAATTGCTTTTGCGTCCTTAACATTAACTGTCATTTTAAGATCCCCCAAATAAATATTGACTAATTCTCGATAGTATCAGAGCAACTCATTCATAGGGAAAACCACAAAACGGGCTCGACACTCAGAGTATTCGGCGACTAAGAAGAAACACAGATTCAAGAAGTTGACCGCAGCTTATTCAGTTTGCTCTAATGAAACAAATTAGCCGCAAACGGACGTACAATTGTTGGCGAAACTAAGGACTTATCCGACGAACAAAAGTATAGATCTAATTTTCACTTTGCTCCCATTGCAAAATAAATTTCGCCCCTCCCATTTCAGATCTAGTTACCTCAACCGTGCCCTGATGCAACTCTGCAATACGTTTGACAATAGACAAACCCAGACCAAAGCCTCCGGTTTTTTTGTCGCGACTCTTCTCCATTCTGAAGAAAGCTTTAAACACATTATGCTGTTGATCTTCGGGAATTCCAGTGCCGTCATCTTCAACACTAAGCTCGATACTGCCATTCCGATGAGCCAGCGTTATGGAAATAGCGGAGTTGCCGTAACGAATAGCATTGTTGATCAAGTTACTAAGGGCTAAGCCCATTAGATAAGAATCTATAGTTAAGGTGACATCATTGACCAGGTTTTTAGTTGCTATTTTTTTTTGCTGTGGTGCGTTGGTGAACTTTTCAACCTGCGCCATAAACCACTCATTAGCCGATACCTGACGAAGCTGAATAACCTTGTCAGGATTGTCCAGTTGGGCATAATCAAGTAACGTTCGAATGATTTCCTCCATTTCATTGAGATCTTTATATATGTGCTTAACTTCCTCCTGCCCCTCTTCTACCATATCCTTTTCTACTATGGCCAACGCGAACTTTATCCGTGAAAGAGGTGTTCTCAGTTCATGAGAAAGCGCATGACTTAACTCCTTTTGAGTATTGATTAATCGTTTGAGATGAGAGGCCATTTTGATAAATACGCTTGCCAGCTGTGGCATCGTACGAATGTTTGTTAGCTCCTTAGTCGATGCACTGTAATCCTCACTTAAATAGGAGGCGGTCTGGTTTAGTATGTCTAGATCCCGAATCATCGGCCTCATCCAAACCCAAACAACAACAAAAATAGAGATGAAAAAGATAAGGGGTAAATAACGGTATGGCTCTGCATCGGCTTCTGCAAAGGTGACCGGCCCGATAAAAAGTAGCTTTCCGCTGCCTGAAAGCTCTTTATAAAAAAGCCTTTCACCGGAAGACGTGAATAGTACTTGGACTCCTGTTTCCGATCGAGGGTCCGATTCAAATGTGGGAGCCGAAATGGCGACCATATCATCCCGTTCAGCAATTTCGATGGGATAAGCTAAAAGAATACTGGCTTCGCTTACGATTTTCGGCCACCGCTCTTCGGGCTCATTCACAAGTGCTTTGTCAAGCACATTAAAGTGTCCCTGCATTAGTTGCAGGTAGTTTTTTTCACTGCTGTCATCGATCTGCTGTAGGAGAAACGTATCAAAAACAAAGCCGATAAAAATCAGGCTGCTCGCGATAAGAATAAAAAACCGAACGATTAATGAGTAGTTTTGACTTTTGATTCCCGTCCCTTTTTTTAGTTTACTCAAATGACTTTATCCCCAGGCGTCTTTGATAAAGAGATATCCCTTCCCCCAAATCGTTTTTATACGAAAAGGAGTTTCAAGATTGTCCTGAAGTTTTTTACGCAAATGAGAAATACGAACGTCGATCGACCGATCTAATCCGTTGTAGTCAATACCTCTAGTTAACTTGAAAAGATGCGAACGGCTGAGAATATTCCCGGCATTGCTCGCCATGATCCAAAGCAAGTCAAATTCCTGCGTTGTTAATTCTATCTTTTTCTCATTTAGCCAAGCCTGTTGTGCCGCATGACTCATCCTTAAATTGCCAAAAGAAAGTTCTTTGGCTTCGATTTCGATGGTAGGCGATTGCTGCCTCCTCAGCAATGCGCGGACTCTCGCCAGTAAAACCATGGGCTCTGCTGGCTTGGCGACATAATCGTCTGCGCCGGATTCGAGACCGATCACCTGATCAATATCGTGACTTTTAGCCGTCAACATCAGGATCGGGCCAGAATAGGTTTCTCTCAATTGCTTACAAACACTGATACCATCCAGCCCTGGAAGCATTAGATCGAGAATAACTAAATCGGGAGACATTCGCTGAAATGCATTTAGTGCATGATCGCCACGGGTTTCGATCTCAACTTCCAGATCGTTTTGTTCGAGAAATTTTTTCGTGAGCTGTCCCAGTCGCTCGTCGTCTTCAACTAACAGTATCCTCGGAAAGGGTTCTTTCATTTAGAAAAGACTCCATACATGTCTTCGTCTTCGGGAGTTGTTTTGGGAGTCATCTTTGAGACTGAGAACGTTCAGTGTTTCACTAACAAGTGCCTCGTCGCTGCCACTACTTAGCAGTGCGTAGACTACATCAACTTTTGTGTGTGCTTGATCGCGGGTCATACCCGCTGTTGAGTCAGACCAGCAATCGAGCTCTTTATTTTTTGTCTGATTGACGACACAGTGATTGTTCGTTTCCTCTGCTTTCCACTGAATATCAACAGAAACATCACAAAAATCAGTCACTTTCTTTTTGATACAGAGCTTTGGTTTTAACTTGACCGTCGTATCAGCCACCACCACCGGTTGACAAATCGAACCGACAAGGAAACAAATAAGAACGAGAGATTTACTATTAAAAACCCATTTAAATTTCATTATTTTCCGATTTCCTAATTAACTGATTTCCTAACTACCTAACGACCTAATGATCTAATTACCTAATGACTTAACTGCTTTACATGAAAGAATAGAATATTCCGGTAAACACAGTCGTGACATTATCGTCTGTCATAATCGGACTATTGGCTGCTTCACTGTTTATCCGTTCATATTGAAAACTATTCACCCAGCGCCATTGTTTACCGATAACATAGGTTAGAGACAATTTGGCGAAACTGTTAAACCCATTTTTTGCCTCGTATACCGATAGATAACCCTCGCTTTCCCGAGAATCTTCCGCCGTAATTCCATAGTAGTAATCGTTAAGATTGGCACTACGCCAGCTAAAACCCGCGGATGTTTGAATATACCAACGTTGGATCAGGAAGTCGTAACTGTAATCCATCCACAGTTCCATACCCTCATGAGTATTGCTGATGTCGCCATTTAGCTGCGACTGAAACCGTCCCCAGGGTTTATCGACAATTAGCTCCAGCCCCATCTCGACTGCGTAATCACGATCGGGCGCCTCCACAAAATCCGGGAGGGGCTCCGCACTACTAACACTGTCATTTTCCAGAAACAGAAAATTCTCGTTCATATGAGAAAAATAAACTCGATCACTATTGACGCCGACGATAACATTGAGGGAGATATCTCGCGCGCTCGAGACAACTAAACCCAGGTCACCGTTGTCAAAAAACCAACGATCGGAGTAATAGGCAATGTCGACGAGCCAGTACTGTTTAATGTCGTCGCTGTTAATTAAAGGGTTACTGCGTTTACCATAACCCACAGCAAGACCTAAATCCCATTCTCCAGATCCATAGGACGGTATGGCAAAGCCAATAGCCAGTATCATCGCTATCGACAATCTATTCGCTATACTAAAGAGTGTAAAACACATTTAAATGAACCTTATTGTTTAGTTCAACCGCAGTGAAAATGAATTTGCCAAAAACATCGACATTCTACCAAAATATCCCAGTGTGCAAACACCCCTAAACGTGCAAACACCAATCCATAGCTTGCCACATAATGGAACGACATTCTTAATCCTAAACGTGTCAAATTGTTAAAATTTGTAAAGCTACCGTTAGTTAGTGCTCGGCCATAGGTATCGATTTTTAGTTTACTTATGTTGTGCGTAGGGTTTTAACCCGACAATCCGGGCTTTTGATTCGCTTTATACGTCGGGTTAAAACCGACCTACAGAAAACGGTTGGTTCTGAACAGGCCCCGGTTAACAAATGCTCAGTTTGCAATAGACGGGTTGAATCTCTGTGCTAACGTCAAACTGTTCTTTTTGCCATTTTCTAGAAGATGAATTGTCCAGTTGCTTTTCTTCGTTACACTTATTGACAATTAGACGCAATTTTCCAACAGATAAAAGGACCGATCGGCTCTACATTAACACTGTGAAGAGCTTTGTATCTTTTATAATATTCGACAGGCAGGGAGAATAGGTATGGCATTTAGGAAAAAACTGGGGTCCAGGGCAATCATTTCAAAGGCACTGGTTTCAAGAGCACTTTTTTCGTGTTCCGTAACGGCCGCTGCAATTATTCTATCCGCTTGCGGTGGCGGCGGCGGAAACAGTGGTACAGATGGGCCGGATATTCCCGACCCCAGAATACGTTCCGGTGCGCTGGTCGAAGTGACCTCCACCGATGATTTTGACTCGTTTTTACGACAGGGGATTCTAGAGAGTTTTAGCCCCGCTTCACAAAATCTGGAAGCCATGATCGCCTTCACTGAATCAGACGATCTGACCGCATCTCCCGCCTCTGACACGCGGCTGGATTATTCCGGCACCTATACGCTGGAAGCGAGTGTCGATGAAAGCGATACAGTGAAATATAATGGCGACTACCTGTTTATTGCCGAACAAAATTCTCAGATCTGCTGCACCCTCTTCGAAGATACCTTTACTGATGAAGATGGCGACGAAGGGTTGGAAAGCTTCGCCCCGGTCACCCCATCAATCAGAGTATTAGCTACGGAACCCAATGAGCCGTCGGCGACCGAGGTTACTTCAATAAAGCCTTCTTTCCCAACGGGTGCACGCATCTCGGGACTCTATCAGCATGACGACCTGTTAGTGTCACTGGCGACCTCCTTTTCACACGGTGATTATGGTGATCGCTGGATCCTTCCCCGGTACTGGCAACAAGGGACGACAAACGTTTCGCTTTTTGATATCAGTGATATCGAAAATGCCGCAGAATCCTGGAATGCGAGCATTGAGGGGAACCTGGTCAGTAGTCGCCGTATTGGCAACACACTTTATCTAATTACCCGATTTTCACCGGACCTTCACCTCGAATACAGTGGTAAGGAAGGTGACCAGGTCGAACAAGAAAACGAAGACCTTGTGAACGCAGCCGAATTAACTGACTTACTACCTCAAATCACTCGAAACAACATCACTTCAGAGTTATTTTCCCCGACCGATTGTTACGTGAATACGTCTAGTGGAGTCACCGGTTATAGCATCATCACAACCATTACCGCGATACCACTCAATAATCCAGACCAGTTTGAATCCCGCTGCTACAACGGTGAAACACAAGGTATTTACGTTGCTGAAAAGTCCCTGTATATCACCTATTTTGATTGGGAAGAGGGAAATACCCAAATACACAAGTTCAATCTCGACAACAATGATATTGAATACCGGGGTACTGGAGAGGTACCGGGGTCTTTGAGCTATCGCCTCGAGTCAGATTATTACTTAAGTGAGTACGAAGGTGATTTGAGAGTCATTAGTTCGGAATGGGAATATTCCGACGTTGTGTTCCTCAGTGATGTGGTCGATACCGATGCCACGACCATTGCGGCACCCGAAATAATCGATGAAGTCGACCATAGACTAACGATATTACGAGAGTCGACCACAGCCATGGAGTTAGAAGTCGTTGCCACCCTGCCCAACTCGGCACACCCGGAAGAGATAGGCAAACCCAATGAGGAGCTTTACGGCGTCCGGTTTTTCGAAGACCGTGCCTATATTGTCACCTTTGAACGTGTCGACCCGCTCTACATTATGGATTTGAGTGATCCCTTAGACCCATTTATTGCTGGGGAATTGGAGCTGCCGGGTTTCTCTGATTTTCTTCATCCGGTTTCGGACAATCTGCTACTGGGCATTGGCAAGGATGTCGGTACCGAAGGCGAGTTTTCTCTTGTCAACGGGATCAAAGTTGAACTGTTTGATGTGTCAAATCCAGCGGTTCCTTACTCTCTCGATTCCGTCAGTATCGGTGACCGTGGCACTCATTCTCAGATTTTTTCTAATCGCCATGCCTTTACCTATTTAGAAATGAGTGACAACAATCACCGCTTTACTTTACCGGTTGATCGCTATCTTATTCAGGAGCAGCCACCGGAAGATTGGTCGTGGGGCGTTTGGCAAGATACCGGGCTGCATCTCTTTGCGATCGACAATATAGAAAGCCCAGCGTCGGCAACCCTCACCAATACCAGCGCCATGATCGTCGAAAGGAAAGTCGAGGATCAATTGCATTATCCGACTCAGTGGGAGAATCGAGCAGTGATTCACGATGATACCGTTTTCTATATATACGGCGATGCCGTCTGGTCCGCCTTCTGGGATGACGTAACGACAATGACGGGATCGTTCTGACCGTTTAAGCATATGGTTGGGGTATAACCCTCCCCAACCAAATTTACGCGCTGCAGCGGATGCAGCGATTGATCAAGCGCAATGACTTCAAATATAATCACATTCCATCTCTCATCCTGATTAACAGCAAGAGATTACAATATAGAATAATCAATGATTAAACCCTTTTGGCATTTATTGGCTATGATTAACAACGCTGCGAGCAAAAATATTGAATACCGCCCGCGCGACGATTTCATTTGCAACTGGAACGACTCTAGCCATGAACAGCGATCTGGGCGAACTTGCCCTAATTAACGATAACGACTTTTTTCGGTGCTGGCAGGACGGTCGCGCGCTGCACTTTGGGCTAAAACGAGATTGGGTATTACAGTCTATCGGACACCTCGAGCAGCAAATTTCGGCCTTAAATCTCGCTGATCTGAACCTTGAAAAAGTGGCCTTCTTTTGCGGGGGCTTGCGTGACCTCGACCTCTCTGGGGCGTGGTTGCTCTACCGCACCGCCGAACACCTGAAAGCACAGGGCATGACAGCTGAATTCAGCGGTTTTAAAGCCGAACACTTCAAATTTATCGAACAAGTACTCGATATCGAGTCAGTACCCCATGAGACGATAACAGCACCGAGCTGGCATACCCGCATCACAACGCACGCAAATGCCACAATCAACGGGCTGACTAACAGCTTCGCTCAGCGAATGACATTCTCTGGCGCAATGCTTAAGGAGTTTTATGGCATCCTGGCAAACCCGCGGCGCCTGCGCTGGATTGCAACCGTTAGGCATATCAGCGAAGCCGGTGTGAATGCCTTACCGGTTGTGCTAATGATGTCTTTCCTTATCGCCGTTGTATTAGCGTTTCAAGGCCAAAATCAACTTGCGCAGTTTGGCGCACAAATTTATACGGTCGATCTGGTTTCGATATCGGTACTTCGGGAAATGGGCGTACTCCTAACAGCCATTCTTGTTGCCGGGCGTTCGGGCAGTGCCTTCGCAGCAGAAATCGGTGTCATGCAACTAAACGACGAAATTGACGCAATGAACACGATGGGAATCCGCCCCCTTGAGGTGCTTGTTATCCCCCGTGTATTAGCGCTGGCAATCAGCTTGCCCTTATTAACCTTTCTTGCTGACATCGCGGGTTTGTTGGGTACTGTTACCGTTACCACCTCACTGTTGAACATTCCTGTCAATTTGGTGGTGGAGCGATTTCTCAGCCTCGACATCGGTACTCATTTTATGGTCGGGATGATCAAAGCACCCTTTTTTGCCGTGGCAATTGCTTTGATCGCGTGTTTTCGTGGATTTTACGTCAAAAAATCTGCGGATGCTGTCGGCCTAAATACGACGCGCGCTGTCGTCGAATCCATCTTTATGGTGATTGTTGTCGATGCTATTTTCTCCGTGATATTTGTCAAACTGGACTGGTGATCAATTAATGCTCGACACTGATATTCTTGAAAACGATACTAAAATCAGCGCTGAGATCATTCGTATCGACGACCTTGTCAATCGCTTTGGTACCCACACCGTGCACGACGGCATCAATCTGAGCGTTTATCAACAAGAGATATTAGGCATCGTCGGCGGATCGGGCACGGGTAAGTCTGTATTGCTAAATTGCATGCTCGGCTTGCGGACGCCCACCTCCGGCACAGTCACAGTCCTCGGCCAAGACATCGCTCTGCAAGAAGCAGGCAAACTCAGTTTTTGCCAGCTACGGTGGGGAGTTTTGTTTCAGACCGGTGCTTTGTTCTCGGGCTTGACCGTATTGGAAAATGTGTTGGCCCCTATCCAGGAACATGCGGCTGCCAGCCCCAAGCTGATGGAAGAAATCGCCCGGTTAAAACTACATATGGTCGGACTCTCGGAAACAGCGTTTGGAAAATACCCGTCCGAGCTTTCCGGTGGCATGATTAAACGTGCTGCATTAGCGCGGGCATTAGCGATAGAACCAAAGATTATATTTTTGGATGAACCGACAGCCGGGTTAGATCCTATTGGAGCTGCTGAGTTTGACGAATTAATCCTGTATTTACGGGCTCATTTAGATTTAACGGTTGTCATGATTTCTCATGACATGGATTCACTATTGACCATTTGCGATCGTTTTGCCGTTATTGTAGACAAGATCGCCATCAGCGGTAGGCGTGACGATATCATTGGGCATTCACACCCTTGGATTCAGGATTACTTTGGTGGCGTTCGCGGTCGAGCGGCACTCGCTTAATGTTAAATATTTGGATGGACCAGTAAATGGAACAACACGCAAAAACCATCGTCGTCAGTGCTTTCGTATTGCTTACTGTAGGGAGCCTGTTTTGGTTTAATCACTGGATCTCGGCAACGGGAGCGGATAGCCAAACGAATACGCACCATATCGCAATTCGTGGCGCGGTAAGCGGTTTGTCAGAAGGCAGCGAAGTACGTTATCTCGGGGTCACTGTTGGTCGCGTTTCCGCAATCACACTCAGCGCGACGACACTTGGCCAAGTCGATATCGATTTTAATTCTGATCAAGCCATACCGTCAGACAAATTGTTAGCGCAGCTTGAACCTCAGGGAATCACTGGCTTATCAGTGATCGAGCTACGCTTGCAATCCGCCACCGATCCCGGCTTTGCCACCGATCCCGGCGTTATTCCCGGGTATCCCTCGCTGGTAACGCAGCTGTCTGGTCCGGCCTCCAGCATCGCAGGGTCTGTTGAAACGGTGATGACGAAGGTCGACAAATTCATGAGCGAAGAGACAATGGCTAATCTAAGCGAGAGTGTAAAACAACTCAACCATACGACTGCACAACTGGCAGTGGCGTCCGATGGTCTCGCTGACTTAATGCAAAACGTAAACCAAATCAGCATGACGTTGGCGGAGACCATTCCTGCCTATCGCCAAGTAGGAATCAAACTGGAGAGCGAATTGCTACCTGCAGTGCAACAGGTTGCCGTTGAGCTTGGCCAAACAGCGGCCTCGGCAAATTCGATCCTTCTCGAAAATAGAAAGGAGATTAACCAGTTATTTGCACACGACATTCCTAATATCGTCGGTATGACTGATGAACTAGCGCGCTCAATACGGAGCATCAATGACCTAGCCAGTAGCCTGGACAATGAGCCGATGCAACTGATTTATGGCGAACGGGTGCCGGAACTGGAGATAGATATTGATTAAACCATCAACTGCACGAAACCATAGACTGCGAAAAAACCTGGTCATCGGCACAATATTGTTGACCTTAAGCTCCTGCCTGTCATTACCCGATGGCCCTGGGGATCCATCGCGCCATTACGGATTGCTGCCTGCGCAAAGCTCCTGCCGAACCCCCGTACCACAGACGATGAAACTTGCCATCACCCAGGTCGCGGCAGGTCTCGAAGGCGATCGGATGATTCAGCTGTCTAGTGAGTCGGGAGAATTGGTGTATCTCAGTGACATGCGCTGGGCCAGCGATACCCAGATACTTTTGGAACAGAGATTAGCCCAGGATCTTGAAACAGCCGGCTTTACCATCATCACCAGTCACCATAAACTGGCAAGCACCTCAGAGCTGAACTGCGAGTTACGTGCACTAAATTTACGCGGCGACAGTACGAACAGTGCCAACAAGGAAACTGAAGAGACCGCAGTTCGTCGGGCAGAGTTTGCGCTTTCCTGTGCGCTATATGACCCCGTTGCTAGAAATAACCGTATTATTAGCGCTTCCGGATCTTCTACATTTGAGCAACTGCGAGCTGACGAGATCGCCAAGGCACTCAGTGAGAGCTACCACCAGGGATTTGTCGATTTGTGTAAAGGGCTGATAAAACTTGGCGGGTAGATTCCAATTGCTGAGACGTAGTTAACCGAAACAGACACAACTATTTGCCCAGGTGTAGACGACGGACAATTCTTCCGATTTCAGGAAACAATAGAATTCCTTCCTTCAAATAGTAAAGCGACTCTTGATGTAAGTCCTTAAGAAGGGTTTGTACGCCTTCAGCTAACGCTTTCAATATCACCCGTCGAACCCCCTCATTAAGTAACCCCGGCCAATAAACCGCCATCAAATCACCCTGACCAACAACAGGTCTCTCATAAACCACCGCAACTAAATTTAAATAATTTGTCGAGGGAAAAGCCATACTGTGTTACCGTTGTACACGAGTTACGTTTATCTTGACTGTGCGACCGAAGAGACAAAAGCTGCCTGTAAACCAATAGTATCGATCGACGTAAAACCATTCTGGCTGACTCCGACAAGACAATTGACTGAACTCAGGTTAAGCCATCAAAACTCTGGTTAGCCCATCAGCATGCACAATCCCGAAGTCTTGATAGGAATTAAGATTTAGGCCATTTACCGATCAATCAAGCTAGAATTCTCTAATATGTCGGCACCCACTTTAACGCAAGGAAAAGCAAGCACAGCCCTCCTTAGTCTCACTATTCCGATGATTCTAGGCATCTCATCAAACCTTATAGCTGCGCTGTTCGAAACCTATCTAATAGGATTGATCGGCACCGACGAACTCGCTGCCTATAGTTTTACCTTCCCAGTGCTAGGCGCTTTAACCTCATTTATGCTTGGGATTTCAATAGGGCTGTCCTCGGTCTTAGCCAGAACGGTGGGTAGTGGTGATCACGATCAAGTCACAAGGTTGGCAACCGATGGCGTGAGCCTGATGGCACTGACTATGGCTATAGCAGCGGTTGTCGGCTATCTATCGATAAAACCACTGTTTACCATGATGGGAGCCGATGAAACGACTCTTCCGCTGATTCAGGGCTACATGGAAATTTGGTATTTTGGCTTGATATTTTTCACCCTACCTTCCATTGGTGCAAATGCGCTAAGGGCGACTGGCGACGCCCGGATTTCGGGTACAATTATGGTTGCTGGTGCCATTTTTCAAATGATTCTGGACCCAATTCTCATTCTGGGTTTGGGCGGCTTTCCAAAGCTTGGCATGGAGGGTGCGGCTTGGGCGATGGTTGTTTCCCGAGCCTGCCTGTGCGCTGCGACTTTTTATGTTTTAATTTTCCGAAAGAAACTTATCGTACCCGCGCGCGCGTCTTTCTCATTGGTTCTTAATTCCTGGAAAAAAATACTGTCCGTTGGTATTCCAGCGACCGCAACCAATCTTATCGGCCCCATCTCCACCGCTATCATCGTCAGCTTGTTAGCCGGTTACGGAAAAGAAGCGGTCGCCGGGTTTGGGATAGCCTCACGCCTCGAAGCATTATCCGTCATCCCTTTGTTTGCTTTATCGGCCAGTATAGGCCCTTTCGTCGGACAAAACTGGGGAGCAAACCTAAAGGGTAGAGCAAACGAAGGTATGAAACTCTCGTTTGCCTGGGCCATGGGTTGGGGATTAATCGTCGCATTGATTTTCCTATTTTTGCACGAGGACGTTGCCACGCTATTTGACAGCAACGAAAACGTCGTTGCTTATACCAGTACCTATTTAATGATAGTGCCAATCAGTTATGGCGCCTGGGGCGTACTTATGATGGCTAGCGCAACCTTCAATTCACTAGGGAAACCGTTATCATCGACAACCATGTCAATTGTCCGCATGTTTGTTATCTATGTTCCACTCGCGTTTATTGGAGAACATTTTTGGGGCGTCATGGGCATTTTTGGCGCCGCATCTCTATCCAATATCATCATGGGCGTGGTCTCCTATAGTTGGAACAGAAAAACCTATGCACCGCAGCTCTCTCCCTTGCCCGTGGCAAATTAGTACCCGCCCAGAAATATTGATTAGAAATTTGTCTTTCTGTTGCAGGTCGATTTTAACGTGACCTACAGAAAACGTAGCTGGTTTTCAACGGTCACTAATTAGTGCCTATCCATAAACTAACAAGCTCAGTCATTGCGAGCGTTAGCGCGGCAATCTCATCCAGCATTGG
>ENA-OSET01001931-OSET01001931.1-sediment-metagenome-genome-assembly--contig:-NODE-1931-length-20780-cov-11.139255_pt1 | contig 20780 bp, 19 predicted proteins | sample MGYA00237882_ERZ534229 | MGnify/ENA primary metagenome ERZ534229 (study PRJEB26408, sample SAMN06266212) | sediment metagenome | isolation source: Hudson Canyon methane seep mesocosm | place... | reverse complement strand
CCACTCACACGTCTTGCCCATTTTTCATCAGGGAATTCAATAATTGCTATATTTTGTTCTTGATAAATTATAGAAGATTCTTTTGCTTTTTGAATGTCTTCTTTATAACCTGAGGCTAAAGTAATAAAGGTTTCTTTATCTTGGATAACAAAATCCAACGGTGAATCAAACTCAACTATTTTTTTAAATAACTCAGATGGATCAAAAAACAAATCTTCAATACTTGTACCGTACCCATTGTAGTTAAGATAAAGCCCTAATTGTTCCAGCAGTTCTAAATCAGATTCATTAATGCTTGATTGTTTCCCCAATTGCCGTGCAACTACCGAAAGGTTATCACCAAAAGCACCGACGATTGCCCACTCACGATATTGGCCCTTCAGTTTCTTATCCACAATAAGTGATGTACATGTGTAAGCTGACAAGTCAAAATCACACTCAAGGCTTTTATGCTTAATTAATTTACCTGTTCGATGATGGTCAATATACTCTATCGACGAACCTTGCTCTAGTAATCGATTAACATCTACAACGTTCTTTTCAAATGATATATCCAGTACCGTGATGTGAACACCTGCTTCAGCACTAATACACTTCAATAAATTAATATCTCGCTTAACACCGGTGACTAATTTAGATTGTTGAGGGTTGGCCAACCTTAATTGCACTAAAGCGCACAAGCCATCCGCATCGCCATTAAATACATCAATATATCGTTTAGCCATATTAAATTATTTTATTGTCTTTTAAATATTGAATAACCTGGTCAGCACATTCCTCAATACTCAGCAAAACACTATCAATACTTACTTCTGGAGATAAGGATATTTCATAATCAGAATCAATACCCGTAAAATTCTTTATTTCACCTAGTCGTGCTTTTTTATATAACCCTTTCGGATCCCGTCGCTCACATTCTTCTAGTGACGTATCCATATACACTTCGATAAACTCATGAGCCTGAACCAGCTCTCGAACCATGTCTCGATCAGCTTTAAAAGGTGATATAAATGCCGTCATTACTAATAGTCCCGCATCAATCATAAGTTTGGATAACTCACCAACACGTCTAATGTTTTCAACGCGGTCTTCGTCTGAGAAATTTAAATCGTTATTGAGTCCATGGCGTACGTTATCACCATCCAGTACGTAAGTGTGGTGACCTGATTCAAATAGTTTTTGTTCTACCGCACTAGCAATAGTAGACTTCCCTGAGCCACTTAATCCTGTAAACCATAAGATGCAGGGCCGTTGATGTTTTTGTTTTGCTCTATCGTCTTTAGTAACAGAGTGTGGGTGCCAAACAATATTATTCGTCATTTAATAAACTATTCCTGAATATTTTTATTTAATATAATGCTTTTTCACATAGCGAACAATCACGACCACAGCATCATCTATACCCATAGCACCTCAATTTGTAGGAATTAGCACCTAAAAATGATCATTAATTCTACTGCCTAATGTTTTAGCCAAGTCTGGAAGTTTATTGATAAAAATAATCATCAATGACTTCTCAGAATTCTTTTTCAGTTGCAAAATACCGATTATTCCTCACATGCTCGTTCATTACTTTCCATAATCGCTCTATCGGGTTTAAATTTGGACTGTATGGCGGCAAATAATGTATATTCATTGATGCATGGGTATATATTAAATCCTCATAATGAAACTAACTGGCCAGCAATATTATACAATGATTATTTTGTTAATTCACCCAGCCCAATTTACCTATAGTTATTCTTAATTCATGGAGCTATTATCTGAATTAGGCCTTTGGGGCTAGGTTTATCAGCCTTTCTAGCCGCCACAATCTTGCCCCTTAGTTCTGAGCTTGTCTTATCGGCTTTATTACAGGCTGGCGAAAACCCACTTACTGTAATTATCACCGCTACATTCGGTAATGTATTTGGTTCAACCGTTATGGCAAGTGGTCGCTCTTCCTGTTCTCTCTATCCATCATCCGTACGAAAGTGGAAGTCCAACGATATTAGAGGCCTGACTAATCCATAGATTCACACTAGAAACATGGGGGATTACTGGGATAATTATTTTCCCTTATTAATCTTCTCAACAATCGCGGTTGTAGAACAATTCGGTGTCATTCCCATCACCCGAACCTCACCACCATATCCCTCAACAATCTCCCAACCAACAACACCCTTTTTATCATAGTCACCACCCTTGACTAAAATATCAGGCTGAACCTCACGTAATAAATCCTCAGGTGTATCTCCGTCAAAACAAGTCACCCAATCAACCGATGCTAAACCAGCTAAAACAGCCAAACGGCGACTCGCTGTATTGATTGGTCGGCCTGAACCTTTCAACTTTGAGACGGATTCATCGGTATTAATAGCCAGAACAAGTCGATCACCTTCTGCCCGTGCTTGTTCTAAATACGCCACATGACCTGCATGTAGAATATCAAAACAGCCATTGGTAAATACCACTTTCTCACCGCGCTGCTTTGCTTGTTCTACGGCAAGTTTTAACTGTTCAACAGTGACCACACCAGCAATACTATGATCGGTATTATTAGTACCTTGATGACGTTCATACTCAACTTGTAGCTCAGGCCCACTCACTGTTGCCGTACCTAATTTACTCACAACAATACTGGCTGCTACATTCGCTAAGGTCACAGCTTTTTCTATGTCTTCACCAGCAGCTAATGTAGCAGCTAGTGTTGAAATAACCGTATCTCCAGCCCCTGTTACATCAGCGACTTCTTTCGCTATCGCAGGCAAATGAAACTCTGGCTGATCTTTACGAATTAAAGACATACCGTGTTCACTTCGTGTGATTAAGATAGCGCCAAGTTCAAGATCATCAATAAGCGCTAAGGCTTTATTCATCAAATCTGCTTCTGATGTTACTTTGCCGACAACAACTTCAAACTCGGTCATATTTGGAGTAAGCAGATCGGCACCACGATATTTTGCAAAATCATCACCTTTCGGATCAACCAACACAGGGATCTGGTGTTGTTTTGCTACATTAATCCAGTACTGAGGATCGGCGAGCGTGCCTTTATTATAATCTGACAATACCATCACAGATGTTTCAGCCATCGCAGGCTCAACTAAGGCTTTCATCCCCTCCCATTCACCATTGGCAAAAGCCGATTCAAAATCCATTCGTAATAACTGCTGATGATTGCTGATGACACGTTGTTTGATGATAGTACCGGTTGTCGCTGATTGGTGGAAAGCACAGGTGACGCCTACCGAGTTCAAGCGTTGTCGTAAGGTTTCTGCTGCACTATCCTGCCCTGTTATTCCGCTAATTTGGCAAGTAGAACCTAATGAAGCAATATTCATTGCAACATTTGCGGCACCACCAGGCACATCTTCCAACCGTTCAATATTAACAACTGGAACAGGTGCTTCCGGGGAAATGCGGCTCGCTTTGCCGTAATAAAAACGATCAAGCATCAGATCGCCAATAACTAAAACCTGAGCATTATGGAATGTTGGAAATGATTGTTTCATTGGTTTATGGCAACTCTATTTATTTAGGGTTCAGAATGGTGCTATTTTGCGGGCAAAAGGGGCTCTAGTCTATCCCACACCACATGAGCAGTAATTTTATCCATACACACGGGCTCACCATTTAACGAATTTTCTAGTGGGCATTGTCGCTTATAACAAGGGGCACATTTAAAGTCGCTGACAATATGTTGTTGATTTTCGCCATAAGTGCCAATTAATTTTGTATCCGTTGCGCCATAGAGTGTGACACTTGGCAGGCCGGCAACGGCTGCTAAATGGGCCACGCCCGTATCACTACATACAGCACCTTTTGCTTTATGTGTAATCGCAGCAACATTATTTAAAGATAATCTTGGTAGTGCAAAGGCCTGTGAACTCACACTTGCGATCTGTTGTGCACGTTGATATTCATCATCATTGCCGCAAGGGAGTAATACTGAATAGCCTTGCTCAACCGCCTTTTTGACCAGTGCTTGCCATGATGATAGTGGCCAAAGCTTGGTCAGCCAGCTTGCATTATGGACAAATAATAAATATTTCTCAGGTAGCTCAAAATCAAGTTGTGGTAAAGCATATGTACTTAAATCAACACCGTAATCAGGAGACTTATCTGGCACGTCATACTTTAACGCCTGCGCCATTAACTCGCGTATTTTCTCTATCGAATGCTGCTTGGTATTCACCGTATAACGATAATCATAAGCCCAGTGTGCGGGCTTTTCACGGCAGCAGTCTTTATCTAGGCCGTGCACTTTCCCTTTAGTTAGCCATGACACAACGGCACTTTTTAGATTACTTTGTAGATCAATAACCACATCATAATCTTGCTCATTAAGTTGCCGATAGAAGTTAGGAAGACGGCCATCTCTCCATGCTTTAAACGGTTCTTTGCGCCATTGTCGATGAGCTGTTTTAATCACGCGTTTTACATTTGGGTGCCATAAGGGCACATCAGAAAATGTTTGGTCAACAACCCAGTCAAACTCAATATTGGGGATCGTATTTGCCGCATCTGTAATGGCTGGCAAGGCATGCATTAAATCGCCCATGGAGGTGAGCTTAATAATTAAAACACGCATTTATTTAAGTGTTTTAGCTCGATGTTGCTGTAGTATTTTTAAGAAAGCATCAGGGTTTTTAATCTGCGTCAGTTCGCCTTCACGCGGAAACAACTTGTCTTGCAGACGCGATAACCAAAAGCGTAATGCAGCGGCACGTAAGACCAGGTTAAAGCTGTCTTGTTCCGTCTCTGTAAGTGGACGTTGCTTACTATATGCAGACATTAAAGCCTGATAACGTTCGGAATCAATTAACCCATCGCCCCCTACACACCAATCATTAACTGCAACAGCTAAGTCATAAAGCAGGTATTCATCACAAGCATAATAAAAATCGATAATGCCTTTTAATTCATCACCATCAAATAAGGCATTGTCACGAAATAAGTCCGAGTGAGTCACACCAAAAGGTAAATCTAAATTTGCATATTCAGATTGGAAAAGTAGTTCATCGTGTAATAATTGGACTGAATCAGAGTCTAATAACGGCGATACGGTTACCGCCATATTTTGACGCCAATCAGGACCTCGTTCAGTTGTTCGATGTGATTCACACTGTTGGCCAATAGCGTGCATTTTCCCCAACACATCTCCAATCGCCTGACACTGTGTAACTGTGGCAATGCTGTTCACACCTCGACCTGACAGTCGCATTACAAGTGCAGCAGGTTTTCCACAAAGTGTTTTTAGATAATTACCTTGCTTGTCTGCGGCTGGGTGTGCTGACGGAATATCGTGTTGATAGAAAAAGGTCATGACATCTAAGAAGTAACCTAACTCATCAAAAGTATGATGTTCAAACAAGGTTAAAACAAACTCGCCTTGTTCGGTGGTTACAAAATAGTTGGTATTTTCAATACCGTCGCTAATGCCTTGAAAAGAGATTAACTCACCAACGGCATACTCATTCAAGAACGCGACTAAATCATCGCGCTCGACTTCTGTATAAACTGACATTAAACGTACTCAAAAACTGCGTGGCTTACCACTCAAACAAGATCCAATTAGGGATTGGACCTGAATCTAATTCAAACTGTTTTGACTCGAGTGAACCATCGCCATCAGTATCCATGAAGTAATATGGCAAGCCGATATGAGGTGTTACTTTAATCATATAGAGTTGACCATTAACACGGTATTCTTCAACTGTGCGGTCATTTTTTTGAATAATATTTACTTCTGGCTCAATGCTTTCACCGCTGACTAAGGGCTCAGGAATGACCGGTGGCTTTTCAATATCTGCTGCTGCAAATACACTCGCTGACATAACTAGGGCTACAACGCATACAATAGGCATTAAAGCTATTTTATTAAACATGAAATAAACTCCGTATAATTTCTGCTAAAGATAGCATTTTCAAGACAATGATTAAAGAAATCTATTGTCTACAGCCCATATTTTAAAGTGACTCATTATGAAAAAAACGCCGCCCTTTATTCTTGTTGATGGTTCATCCTACTTATACCGCGCCTACCATGCGATGAGCCAAGCAAATCTAACTAATGCTGAAGGTCAAGCTACAGGAGCAATATATGGCGTCGTTAATATGCTTAAAAAACTGTTAGAGCAATATAAACCCGAGCTGATTGCGGTTGTCTTTGATGCCAAAGGTAAAACGTTTCGCAATGATCTCTATTCCGAATACAAGGCGACTCGCCCGCCCATGCCCGATGATTTGCGCGAACAAATTGAACCTTTGCATGATGTCGTCCGAGCCATGGGCTTTCCACTAATAATGGTTTCGGGCGTTGAAGCCGATGATGTCATTGGCACATTAGCTCATCAAGCGACTGCGCTTAAAATCGACACGGTTATCTCTACCGGTGATAAAGATATGGCGCAATTGGTGAATGAACACGTCACGCTAATCAATACGATGAGTAATACACTTACAGATGTCCAAGCCGTTCATGATAAATACGGTATTGCCCCAAACCGCATTATCGATTATCTGGCATTAATGGGAGATAAAGTTGATAACATTCCAGGCGTACCGAGTGTTGGTCCCAAAACAGCGACCAAACTATTGCAACAATATGATTCATTAGAAGGCGTGATTGCTCATGCTGATGAAGTGAAAGGTAAGATGGGGGAGAAGTTACGTGATGCCGCACCCGACTTGCCTCTATCTTATGAGCTTGCCACCATTAAATTAGATGTGGAGCTTGATGATACGCCCACCAGCCTAAAATTAAATAGCCAAGATAATATTGCTCTATTAGACTTATTCAGACACCTTGAATTTAAAACATGGACGAAAGAACTGGTTCAAGCCGATAACAACACAAGCAATGATATCCCACCTATAAATCAGCAAGAAGCATTCACGCCACCAGAAGCACCAACAGAACAGCATTACGAAACCATTCTCACTGAAGAACGCCTACAGCATTGGTTAAATGTATTAAAAAAATCCGACGTGTTCGCCTTCGATACTGAAACAACGAGTCTCAACTACCTTGACGCCCGAATTGTGGGTTTATCATTTGCAGTCAAAGCGGGTGAAGCTGCTTACCTTCCACTCACACATGATTACATTGGCGCACCAGAACAATTAAATATCGACCACGTCCTCAATTTATTCAAACCTTTATTAGAAGACCCAACGCAATTCAAAGTCGGACAAAACCTAAAATACGATCGTCATATTTTACTTAACCATAATATTGACCTACAAGGCATTCAACACGACACCATGTTGCAATCGTATGTCTTAGATAGCACTGCAACGCGCCATGACATGGATTCATTAGCTGAAAAATACCTTGGCAGAAGCACGATTCACTTTGAAGATATTGCTGGTAAAGGTAAAAAACAACTCACCTTTAATCAAATTGATCTTGAACAGGCATCACCTTATGCTGCTGAAGATGCAGATATTACCTTGCAATTACACCAAGCTTTATGGCCTCAACTCCAAGCCGTTCCTGAACTTGAAAAAGTCTACACTGAACTTGAAATGCCTCTGTTACCCGCCATCAACCACCTTGAGCGTAATGGCGTTAATATTGATATTTGGATGTTACAACAACAAAGTGATGAGCTAGGTCACAAGCTCGATAAACTTGAACAACAAGCGTTTGATATTGCTGGAGAAGAATTCAACCTTGGCTCGCCCAAACAACTGGGAACCATTCTGTATGAAAAACTAGAACTACCCATTTTAAAGAAAACCCCTAAAGGTCAACCATCAACTGCTGAAGGCGTGTTGCAAGAACTCGCTGATGATGGTTATGAATTACCCCAAGTGATCATGCAATACCGTAGTTTGAGCAAACTCAAATCAACCTATACCGACCGCCTACCAGAACAAGTTAACCGTGCCACAGGTCGCGTACATACCTCCTACCATCAAGCGGTCACGGCAACAGGTCGTCTTTCATCTTCAGATCCAAACTTACAAAATATTCCAATTCGCAGTGAAGAAGGTCGTCGTATTCGTGAAGCATTTATTGCACCTGAAGGTTATATTTTATTAGCCGCTGATTACTCTCAAATCGAACTTAGAATAATGGCACACTTGTCACAAGATGAAAGTCTACTCAAGGCATTTTCTGAAGGTGAGGATATTCATCGGCACACCGCATCTGAGATCTTTAATGTATCACCAGATGACGTAACAACCGATCAGCGTCGAAGTGCAAAGGCCATTAACTTTGGTCTAATTTACGGCATGTCTGCTCATGGCTTATCAAAACAATTGGGCATTGAACGTCACCAAGCCGCTGACTATATGACCACCTATTTCGAACGCTACCCCGGTGTTAAACAGTATATGGACAGCACCCGTGAACAAGCTAAACTGGATGGTTATGTTGAAACATTATTTGGGCGCCGATTATTTTTACCCGAAATCAATTCCAGCAACGGGATGCGCCGCCAATATGCTGAACGCACAGCGATTAATGCACCGATGCAAGGTACCGCAGCCGATATTATTAAACGTGCAATGATTGATATTCATCAATGGTTACAGAGTGAAGCGTCTCCTATCCGCATGATTATGCAGGTGCATGATGAATTGGTATTTGAAGTGCCCTTGGAACAAGTTGAGTCCGCAAAAGAAAAAATTGAACAATTTATGATGAGTGCCGCTGAGCTTGATGTACCACTAGAAGTAGGAATTGATACTGGAGATAATTGGGAACAAGCCCATTAATAGTCACCACAGAGTCACGAAGTTCAATTATTTATACCATGCTATCTCAACCCACTTTTTTGTCACTCCCGCAGCTTTTAAGCGGGAGTCTCGTGTTACAACCGACCATGAAGATCCTCGATAAAAGATCTCAAGGATAGTGACTTTATCGTAGGAGTGAGCTCTAAAATCTGCGCTTTCAATGGTAACGGGCATATACCCAAGTGAAATGAAGTTGCATATATTTTAGAAAAGTCCGTCATCCCCGTGAAAACGGGGATCCAACGATAGTGGCTAGATTCACTGCCCATGGATCCCCGCGTTAGCGAGGGTGACGAAGAGTGTTAATCTGCAACTTCAATGATAACGGGTATATGCCAGCCACTTATGTCAGGCGTTAAGCAGCAAGGTATTCAGTGCAAAAATCAATGCAATCACGGCATGCGGTAGCGCAGTCTTTACATTGAATGTGTTTTTCGTGTTTTTTACACTCTTCTTCACATGTTTCACAGACTTTTATTGTCGCTTTAATAAACGAGTTCAAATGAGCCGAGTTGTTGGCTGCAAATTTCAGTATGGCCGTGTTGGCAGCAATCAGTTCTTGAACGGCAATTGAGCAATCAGCCAGTGTGGTATCGCCCATTTGAAACATGTGCATGCAGTGCTGATTACAAATTTCACCCATTTTTATACATTCAAGAAAGGTATCAATCAATTCTTCTAATTTAATATCAATTGGGATTTGGTGATTCATCTTGCTATGATCGACAGTGACGGCGTTTGCATTTAATGATACCCCTGCACCGAGTGCAGCTGATGCCATTCCGAGGCCTTTTAATAGTTCTCTACGTGATGTGTCGGTTGCTTTTTCCACAGTATTTCCCCTTGATATGGTTTTTGTTTAGCCGCTATTTTAAATTGCTGAAAGAAAGATGTACATTTTGCTTTTATTTTGATGATGACAAGTCTAATAGTCGTTTTAATTATTCACTGTTTTTATAGCGGTTTAAATCATTTATATCATCAACATCCCACTGTTGTTTAGTTTCCGTGACATTAAGCCCGAGTTGTTTTATTTTTTCATGGGTATGACTTAAAACGCGATTATGCCCCCACTTCATGTTTAAGAATAATTCTGGGTATGCCTGTTTCATTCCAATCATCACATACCCCCCATCTTCTGCTGGAGCTACTACTATATCTTGCTGTGTTTGTAGTGAGCTAATGGCTAAATCTAGGTCTTTTGCTATTAATGATGGGCTATCACAGCCAAGTAACAAAACACGGGGTGATTGTTGCAGTGCATGGGTTATCGCGAACAGCATTCGTTCGCCTAAGTCACTCCCCTTTTGTTCATATAAAGTAACATTATATTTGACTACACAGTCATTAAAAAAAGAATGTTCTTTATCTGGATAACACCAAAGTTGTATGGGGCAAAGTTGAGCTTTTAATAATAAAGCTAATGTTCGTTGACTAAGTTCTATATGAATATCTGCAGCAGCTTGGCCATTAAGGTGTGGCATCAGTCTTGTCTTAACGGTACCTGCTATTGGCGCCTTGCAAAAAACTAATATGGTGGTGTTGGGGTATTTATACATGTGTACTGTTTTTAAAGGGCATTAATAATAAACGTTGTATGGCCACACCTTCAATGTATTGATATTCTGCCAAGCCGATTGTCATATTAATATGTCCTGCTTGTGGTTGATCAATATATGTTGCAAAAATACGATCCCATACACTGATAGAAAAGCCATAATTGCTGTTGGTTTCAGAAGGAATAACAGAATGATGAATACGGTGCATATCGGGTGTAACTATAAATAACCGTATGAGTTTATCGAGTGTCAGTGGAATTGTTATATTGCTATGATTAAACAATGCACAGCTACTTAGGATGATTTCAAAAGCAATCACTGCCACGGGGCTTGCTCCAATAATATAAATGCAAATAACTTTGTAACACATTGATAATACTATTTCTATTGGGTGAAACCGAACAGCTGATGTCACATCTAAGTCTAAATCTGTATGATGAATTTTGTGTAACCGCCACAACCATGACCATTGATGCGATGCACGATGTTGCCCATAGATGGCTAAATCAAGCAGTACAATACTGATTATGATTGCGAGCCAGTTAGGCAAGTCTATTAAGTGTAATAAACCCCATTGATTCGTCGTGGATGTTGATGCCCAAACTGCTGCACCTGCAATGCTAAATCGCAGAACAAGCACATTGATGATGGATAAACTAATATTGCTTAGCCATCTCTGACGGCGTGTATAGTGTAATTTCCGTCTGGGTGAATAAAACTCCCAAACCATCATTATTACTAAAATACCGATAAAAATAGCTAAACGTTCTAAGTTATCCAAAATTTACCTTTTTTATATAATTGAGCTAAGTGTTCAGGATCAGCACCTAGAAAATAGCGTAAACGTAACCACCACATTAAGCTGATTGTTTTGATCACGCCAAACTCAATCCATCGTCGTCCCGATGTTATTACCTTACTTTTGCTACAGTAAGGTTTCGCCTGTTTCTTGAGTCGTGTAGATAACTCAATATCTTCCATCAAAGCAATATCAGCAAAGCCATCCAATGTTTCAAATAATGATTTTTGTATGAAGAGTGCTTGATCACCAGTCGCTATCCCAGTATAGCGTGAGCGACTATTCATTAATGTGGAAACTAGCTTTAATAGGATATGTTTTCCTGTCAGGTTGACATCAAATCGCCCCCAAAGATAGTGGTTTTTATTGGCATACTCAATTTGCTGCAGTGCATTTTCAGGTAAAAGTGTATCCGCATGTAAAAACAAAAATAGAGGGGCAGAAGCCATTGCTGCCCCCACATTCATTTGTATAGCGCGACCACTACCAGAATAAAGCACTTCATCTACATACGGTTGAGCCAAGGCGATCGTATTATCATCGCTACCGCCATCAACCAGTATCAACTCACAGTGTGGTCGTAGTAATTGTAATGGCTGCAAAAAGTGTTCTATCCCCTCTTGTTCATTTAAAGTGGGGATAATAATACTTATTTCAGCCATTAATTAAGACTCAACAGCAAGCTGATTCATCACTACAGCAATCACTTTCAGCCGTATGGACACCGCCTTTAGTTTCACTCGCTGGGCGTAAGGTGCCAGCAGGTGCACACCATGATGTTGCTTCTTTTAATGTCTTCGGTGTAATGCCTATAAAGTCATCGCCATAAACACCTTGCGTCATTAATTCAAACGATCGCGCACAGGTTGCAATACGTTGACCACGAGGATAAACATGACCTTCATCATCATAAACTTCTGAATAAGGGCCACGATAAATGACGGCATGCCCAACATCTAAACACGGCGCATCTTTTGGTTTCGTTGCCATAATCGTCACAGAACGAAATTCAATATCTTCGACTACCTGCCAAGGTGTATTTTCCCATTTATCATAAGCAACAGCGACAAAACCGGCTTGAACAAAGGCATCTAACATTTCTTGCTCTTGTAACGCACCAGAAATACAGCCACTCCATAAGCTGGTGTCGTCTTTTAGGTGTTGAGGTACATACTCATCACTAACAATATCTGAAATAGCAACACGACCACCCGGCTTTGTTACGCGAAAGATCTCATCAATCATCTTTGTTTTTTCATTATCGTGAACAAGGTTTAATACACAATTTGATACCACTAAATCAACTGAATTATCTTCAATCAATGGACTTTGCAGCGATTGATTTTGTTGCCAAGCTTGGTGGCGAATTAAACTTTCGGCATCACTGACGGGGTTTTGTTTAAGGTGTTTATCAACGGCATCTAAATCAACGGCTAAATCTTGAATTAGGCCTTTCACAAACTCAACTTTATCACCACCTAGTTTTGCTGCCATTTCAGCTTGATACTTTCTAGCAAGCCCTAACATATCATCGTTCATATCAATACCGATGACCTTGCCGTTATCCCCAACTAATTGGGCCGCCATATAACAAATTTTTCCTGAGCCAGCCCCCAAGTCGAGTACAACATCACCTTCTTTAACATAACGTGAAGGATCGCCGCAGCCATAGTCTTTATCAATAATTTCTTGAGGTAGTAATTGTAATAAAGTCGCATCATAATCGACAGGGCAACATAAATCTGGTTGTACTTCTTCTGCACCTTCTGAATAACGATCTAATACGCTATGTTCTAATTCCATTTTTGTTCCTTAGTTTTTGTATCAATAGTGTGAAAATTCTAAGCGAGTGCGCCACCACAGCTACTCCCCTGCCCCGCAGTGCAACCGTAGCAATGTTGTCTAACTGCAATCTTCTCCCCCATTAAATTGTGACTGATTAAATCACGAAGATGAGTTTGTATTGGTTTGTCAGCTAGAGGTAGATTGAGCATTTGGTTAAAGTCACAATCATAAACGTAGCCTTGCCAATCGATGCTAAGCGTTTCTTTACACATGACTTGACCTAACGTATCTGGATTATAGTTATCCACTAATAGCTGCATATAATCATCAAATGTACCTTTACTCATCAATGTGCTTCCAAAACGTTGGATTGGCATATTAGCTATTGTGTATAAATGATTAAACTGAATAGCGTAATGTTGTTGTAGATAGGTTTTATAATTATTCTGTAAGTTTTTCTGATCAGGAGGTAAAACGGCACCTTGGGGATTAAAGACTAAATCTAAGGTTAAATCAGTATTTTCCTGCCCATAGCCTAAAATATTTAACTTTTTTAATGCTATTAAACTAGATTTAAAAGTGCCATTACCACGTTGTTTATCAACATTATCTTCCAAGTAACAAGGCAGTGAGGCTACTACAGTGACATTGTGTTCAGCTAAAAAGTTCGCTAAGTCTTCATAACCTTCTTCTTGCAATATAACCAAGTTACAGCGGTCAATTATTTGAATATTATGTTTGGTCGCTTCCGTCACCAGGTAACGAAAATGCGGATTCATTTCAGGGGCACCTCCGGTTAAATCAAGGCTGGTGATCTTATTTTGAATAGCAAAACCTAACACAAGATCAATGGTGTCTTTGTCCATTAACTCAGTACGTTTTGGTCCCGCATTAACATGACAATGGATGCAGCTAAGGTTACATAAATAGCCGAGATTTAATTGTAGTGTTGTGGTTTTTCCTCTAACGATTGCAGGAAAATCACATTTTTCTAATAGTGGCTTTGAATCCAACATAGTTTGTTTATCCTTTAACGCTTACTTGTTTTCGTTTGCTCGCGATAATTGGGACTAGCATTAAAAGACCTAACAAAGAAAATGAAATCATCAATTCTTGTGAAATAAGTTGCTCCATACTATTAACACCTGCAAGTGATTGTCCCAAATTGGCAAAAACAAAACTGGCTGGCATCATGCCAAAAAAGCTGGCGATAATATAGTCTTTGCTACTTATTTTAGTAAAGGCGACGGTTAAATTGATTAACCAAAATGGAAATAGAGGTACTAAACGTAAGAACAATAGATAATTTAAGGCATGCTGAGTAAAACCAGATAACAACTTTTGAGCCATTTGATTATTTTGTAGCCGTATTTTTACCCAATCAGAAAATAAATATCGCGCTAACCAAAATAAAAATGTAGCCCCTATTGTCGCTGAGACTAAAATAATGCCTGTTCCCACCCATCGACCGAATACAAACCCGATAGTTAAAGACAAAAAGACAGCTCCAGGCAAGCTTAATGTGGTGGCTAATATATACACTAAGGAGGCGATAGCAATGGCTTGCCAGTAGTGACCCTCAACATAATGAGATAACTGGTTTTTATGTTGTTGAATACTTTCTAGGGATAAATAATCTTGGCCGCCAAATAGAAAAAAGCTGCCAATCAATAACAACAGCATGCCGATAATGACAATTTTCTTAGTCATTACCCTTCACCTCTCAATCTAAAAATTCGCTTCATCCAACGTTTTCGAGTGGGTGTTAAGGATTCTTTCATTCTTTGATCAGCAACACGACGATTAATTTGAGCCAATGTTGGATAAATATGAATGGTATTACTTAATGCTGATACATTGAGCCCTTGCGAGATGGCCAATACATATTCAGCTATTAATTCGCCTGCTTGAGGCCCCACAATACATGCGCCTAATAACTTACCTTTGGGACTGGTAATTATTTTTGCCATGCCTTCTGTTTCGCCTTCGGCAATACCGCGATCAATTTCAGAAAAAGGAAATGAATAGACACGGTGCTCAATGCTTTGTTGTCTTGCCTCTTGCTCAGACAAGCCCACTCGCGCCAATTCTGGTGCTGTAAATGTACACCAAGGGATACTGCGTGTTTGTGCTTTAGCGGGTAAATGAAATAAGGTGTTTCTTAATACGATACCAGCTTGATGTTCAGCCATATGGGTGAATAAATACGGGCCTGCCACATCTCCACAGGCATAAATATGTTTATTTGTAGTGCGTAATCGAGCATCAACGTTTAAACGTCCCTTTTCAATTTCAACGCCCGCTTTATCTAAACCTAAGTTTTCAATATTTGAACGACGGCCTGTGGCAATAAGTAGATGACTGCCTTCTAACCATTGTTCACCAGTATTAACGCGAATCCCCGTGGCTGTTTTTTCAATTTCACTTATATTAATATCTAAGTGTAAATTAATGCCGTCAGCAATAAACTGCTGTTTTACAACATCACTCATATCAGGATCTTCGATAGGTAAAATACCGGTATTACTTAATAAAGTAACGCTTGAGCCTAAACGAGCAAAACTCTGAGCTATTTCACAGCCAATCGCACCGCTACCAATAACAATCAAGTGAGGAATATTTTCTTGAATATCAAAGATAGTTTCATTAGTAAAGTAGTCAATATCTTCTAAACCAGCAATAGGTGGAACAAAAGGACGAGAGCCTGTTGCCAAAACAAAGTTACGTGCTGTAATTTCACGTCCTTGAACTAATAGTCTGTCTTTAGCTATAAATTGTGCTTCAGCGAAAACAACCTCAATACCCATGGCACGAAAACGTTCTGGGCTATCATTCGGTTCAATGGTTTTAATAACGTCAGCGACACGTGCCATAACCGAGGATTGCTTAACGGGATCGAGTTTGGCTGATAATCCAAACTGCTTAGCTGTATTTATTGTATGAGCGACTTCAGCAGAATGAATCAATGTTTTGCTAGGTATACAGCCTGTGTAAAGACAATCACCGCCCAAGCGATGTTTTTCAATTAAGATTACTTTTGCACCCAATGCAGCAGCGCCTGCTGCTGAAACTAAGCCTGCGGCACCACCACCAATCACACATAAATCGTACTCTTTCTTACTCACACTATTTCCTATGATTTGTTCATATCCTAAATTGTAGACGAAGAAGGCCTTAATTTATTACACGATGTGCTTATTACTAACAATGAACCGTTTACTTACCTAGAGCCTAGCTCTAATTTAATATTGTATTTATTAACACTAAACTACTGATAGGCATTAAAATGGTCATTCTATTTAAAAGAATTTGGAATGAACAATGAAAGTATGCGGCGTAGACTTAAAAGGCAATGATGCCATTATTTGCTTGATGTCATTAAATGATGGCCTATTTTCATTACCTGATTGTCGCGTTAAAAAACTATCAATTTCTGATGCAACAGATACTGAACAATTAAAAAAGTTTCAATTTGATTTCAGACAGTTAATGACAGATTATCAAGTTGAACATGTGGTTATTCGTGAGCGCATGACTAAAGGCAAGTTTGCCGGTGGTTCTGTGAGCTTCAAACTAGAGGCCGCTATCCAGTTGACTGACAATGCCCTAGTCAGTTTACTTTCAGCCTCTAAAGCAAAAGAAATCATGAAAAGAAGTCATATTGTGATGAACTTCCAAGATACCGGCCTTAAACAATTTCAAGAACAAGCATTTATGACTGCGTTAGCTTACCTTGAACGTTAACTCTTTTTGGATTTGAAAAAACGTTCAATATCATCAATATTTTGAGTGATTGGCATTGCAGGTAAGCTACGTAGAAATAGCTTACCGTAAGGCTTGGTGAGAAAACGGGGATCACAGAGCACAAGAACACCATAATCTTTGGGATCACGAATAAGTCGACCTATGCCTTGTTTTAGCTGGATCACTGCGGATGGTATTTGAATTGAAGAAAAGGGGTTACCACCCTGCTCTTTTAAACCATCAATTCTTGCCTGTAAAACAGGGTCTCCAGGCGATGCAAATGGAATTTTATCAATAATAACGCATGATAAGGCCTCACCTCGTACATCAACCCCCTCCCAGAAACTATTGGTGCCTAATAGAACGGCATTACCATGGTCTCGAAATTCTTCTAATAAAGATGATTTAGAAGCGGTGCCTTGAATCATCAATGGGTAGTCATCTATTTCTTTTAATGCATCAGCCACACTGTGCATCGCACGGTAACTGGTAAATAATAAGAAGGTACGGCCTTCACTGTGACTAATAACTTCTTTAGCAATATTGGCGATGTGGCTGTTGTAATCATCATGATTTGGTTCAACAGGAATGCTAGGCATATAGAGTAAACTTTGCTTTTCATAATCAAAGGGACTCGGCCAGATTGTTGTTTCTGAGTTGGTAATGCCCAATTGATTATTAAAGTTATTAAATTTACCCGCTACAGTGAGTGTGGCTGAAGTGAAGATCCATGAGGTTGGTTTTTCATCCATCCATTGTTGAAAGTATTGACTAACTTCTTGCGGTGTTGCATGCAAGATTAAGCCACTACTACGAATATCTGTCCATAAGACTTGGTTATCATCTGCCTTTTCTTGCATGAATAACTCAAGGTTTGTATTCAGTTCCTGACAACGGGAGTGGCATTGTTCTAATCCTTTTCCTCGTTCAGCCGCCAGTTCTAATTGCTCAGATAAATCTTCAAGACACTCACTTAAGTCGCTTAACTTTGATTTTACACCCAATTTTTCAAGAATGACTAACCAAGGTGTTCGTTGTTCTTTATCACCAACACTAAGTCGTAATGCACGCATTGCCGCTTCTGTTTTATCGGCATAATCACGAATACGGCCCATATCTGAGGCATCTTGCTCCATTTCACGAATACTATCTCGGCAAAGTTCATGTATTTGATGACTACTGATACGTGTACCCAAAAATTGAGTGGCTATTTCGGGCAGTTGATGTGCTTCGTCAATAATATAGGCATCACCACTGGCAAGTATTTCACCTTGTCCAGAGGCTTTTAAGGCCATATCAGACATCAGTAAATGGTGGTTTATAACCACAATATCGGCTTCTTGTGCTTTTCGTCGCGCTTCGCTAATGAAGCAATCTGAATAACTAGGACACTCTTGTCCAAGACAATTATCGATTGTTGAGGTTACTTTTGACCATAATGAAGAGTTATCCTCTAAAATATCACTTTCACTTAAGTCGCCCGTTTTAGTTTCATCTTTCCATTCTGATAAGGATTGTAACGTTGAATAATGTGGTTTTTGTAAAGGGTCGCCTTGTGCCATTTCCAGTCGATAATGACAAAGGTAATTACTTCGACCTTTTAATAGCGCAGCTCGAAAAGGCGTTGCCAATGCTTTTCTTAACATCGGCAAGTCTTTATTAAATAGCTGATCTTGTAGGTTTTTTGTTCCCGTAGATATGAATACCTTTTGTCCCGATAAAATCGCAGGGGCAAGATAAGCATAGGTTTTACCCGTTCCGGTTCCAGCTTCAGCAACTAATACATTACTTTCTGCTAAGGTCTTTTCTATTGCTGTCGCCATTTCCAGCTGCTGTTGGCGAGGCGCATAACCTTTAATATGCTGAGATAGTAAGCCGCCTTGGCCAAATACATGTTCCATTTGTTCTTGCATAGTGCCTTATAATCCTAACCTTGTATTAATAGCCCACACGACCAGGCTTCCTGCTGATAAAAATGACACCAGAGCGAATAATGAACGTAGTTTATATTTTTTAACTAATAGGTGCTCAGGAATTGTTGATAAAATAAACCCTTGATTTTTATAGGGGCTCGATTTTAGTACATTGAGTTGTTCTAACTTCTCTTGTTGACCATATTCACGTTTTATCTGGCGCTGTGCGGCTAATCGAGCTTGTTCCCATTCCTGTTGGTTTAAATGTCCATCGCGATCAGTGTCATAGTGATGTAGTAACTGGTTGCTATCATTTTTCCATTCTCTTAGTAAGTGACTGACCTGATCTTTTTGCTGCTGACGCGTCACGTTTGCTAGGGTATTAAATAAGCCAATGGCATAAAGAAACTCATTTGCCGTAATTAACTCTTCGGTATACCGCCTTGGTGGAACCACCCTTCTTTTATGCCACGTACGTTTATTTGTTGCCAGTACATCTGCATCATCAGGATCAATAACACACCGTCCCGTTTCATCTTCTAAAAAAAACAGCTCATCACTCGTTTCTTGTTTTACTACTCGCCAATACGTAGTGGAGCGCCCTTTAGAATCCTGTTTTTTTACTTTTTCTTCGATTTTATAACGATACCAAACGCATGTTTTACCTGTTAGAGGGGAGATAATTAATGGCCCTTCCATCAGTTGTGCTTTACCACTTAACTCAACATAACCTTGAGATGCTGAACGTACTTTAGAGGTAGGGATGTTTTCCATTACACGGGCATGATTCCACCATCGGGACATGCGAACAAAACTAAGTGCAGCAATAACAGCAACAATAGCCGTAGCAATCCAAAACTCATACGGCTCTAACTGAAGGATATTACTTTCTAAAGAAGTAATCAGCTCTTTTAACATGAACGATTATTTATCAAATAATTGACTAATATTAACGTCTGTTTTTTCTTCGACTGTAAATTCTAATAGATTTTGTGACGTAAAATTAAACATATTGGCAATAAACACATCCGGAAATTGCTCAATTATGACATTATTATTGTTCACACTTTCATTGTAAAACTCACGTCGATCAGCAATGGCATTTTCTAAACCTGTGATTCGTGCTTGTAAATGCTGAAAGGATTCATCGGCTTTAAGATCAGGATACGCTTCAGCTACGGCAAATAAACTACCTAGACCTAACCGCATTGCACCTTCTGCTTTCCCTAATGCGGGAATGTCACCTTGTTGCTGGGCAGAAGCAACGGATGAACGCGCTTTCATAACCTTTTCAAGGGTTTCTTGTTCAAACTTCATGTATTGCTTGCAGGTTTCAACCAGCTTCGGGAGTTCATCATGACGTTGTTTTAGAAGTACATCAATGTTTGCCCATGCCTTACTAACGGCATGTTTTAATGTGACGAGGCTATTATAAATTGAAACAATATAAATAAGAGCAACCGCTATTAAACCTAAAAAGATAAAACCAGAAACACTCATATCAACAACTCCTAATTATTTAGTCGTTGCCATTATCCCATATTTCATCTTCTACTCCATCTTCACGTGTCCAAACTAATTTACCAATAATTTTGAACTGCGCTACAGACATAGCTCCACGCTTTTTATTTTGGCTATCTTGTTTGGCTTTGATTGCTGTTGCGATGTCTTCACTTGTGGCTTCATACATCTCAACTGGCATATAGTCATCATCAAATAGCACCATAACCACGTTATCCCAACGACCATCAGGGTTTATCTGACCAATACGGGGGCTGGAGCGACTGTCTTCAAAGATAACTCGGCCTTTAATTAGGATACGCAAACCTGCTCGTTCTGCCCTTCCTTCTGCATCAAAGCCTTGAGTTAAATCATCAATAAGCTGTAAATTTAATGCTTTAGCAACATCAAACCGAGCTATTTCACCGGTTACAGGCAAAGTAGTACCTGTTGTTAGGCGGTATTTAGCTGCTAACTGTCTGGTTTCATGCATTAATTTGTCAATGGAATAAAGATCCATATCGGCTTCAGCTACTTTGTTCATTTGGTTTCAGGGCTCAAAAAAAAACGGTCTATTCGGGTTAGCGGATAGACCGTTGTTTTCTTGAAACAAATTTTAAGATTTAATCAATCTTATTTTTTAGCATCTAATGCTCTTTGGTAGTATTTGTGTACCAATTTTTCTTGATTTTCTAATAAGAAATCAATGCTTGGTTCATTGTTCATTGCTTTTTCAATTGCTTTACG
>ENA-OSET01001930-OSET01001930.1-sediment-metagenome-genome-assembly--contig:-NODE-1930-length-20781-cov-3.361814_pt1 | contig 20781 bp, 11 predicted proteins | sample MGYA00237882_ERZ534229 | MGnify/ENA primary metagenome ERZ534229 (study PRJEB26408, sample SAMN06266212) | sediment metagenome | isolation source: Hudson Canyon methane seep mesocosm | place... | reverse complement strand
TTGAGTTTATGACTAACACTGACGTTGGTAAAGATATTTCAACAGATGAGCTGCAGTGTCGCTATCACCAGCAAGTTCATTTATGTGAATAAATTCGATTTCTTATAAGATTATTTTGCAATATATGTAGCTTGTATATGTTTTTTTGGTATTAAAAAAACGCTAGTACATGATAATCATATGTACAAATAAAATCCGAAGCCTTCTTGATGCTTGTCATTAAAAAAATATAAGTTATTAATTTAGAATAGGTTTTTTTTCTAAATTCTAAAAAAAAAGCCTCTTCAGCCTTGTATATCCCTCTCCATAATAGCTCGTAGATTTCAACATATATCCGAACGTTTCAGAATGTTACAGAATGTCCATGACTGTACTACTTACGACCTTTTTGCATTTCTTGTATTAGCAACATCGCTTGCTAAGCTTTTAAAACTTTTATGCTACTCCCTTATAAATGGGAGTAATGGGTTTATAAGTTTTGGGTATTAAAATTGTACTGTTCCTCATCAAGGGGGCTGAACAATAAGCTGTTTCCCGCTAGGTAAATCCTAAAAGTAACGAATAGTTATGACCAATGATAAATGATTTCAAAATCAGGTTCGTTGGCCGCAAGTTCCATAACTTGAAGGTGAAAAGCGATATGAAGTCCCACTTACCAAACGCAGCGACAGTCTCAACAACGTCATTAACTGACCTAGTGATGAAGTGCTTATTTGCACTTTTACTAGTATTTTCTTTATCAGGCCTAAGCGGCTGCGGAGGTGGAGGCGGATCTGATTCCGATACAACACCGGATGTAATTGTCGATCCAGACCCAGATCCAGATCCAGACCCAGATCCAGATCCAGATCCAGATCCAGATCCAGATCCAGATCCAGATCCAGATCCAGAACCTACATTCGACTCTGTAGCCCTAACAGGTTCTGTGTCGAACTTTCCTGAATCTTCGTCTTCTAGTTCTTCAATAGTAAGACGTAACGATTACGGAAGTGATTCATATAAAGAGTCTCGTAGTCGTGGAACTCGCGCTAATAAGAGTACAAGTTTTAGGGCTGGAGAAGGTGATGATGGTAGTTTTGATCGGGGCGATATGGTACCGGCCAGCGCCTTGGTTTCTATATTCTTGCTTTCTGATGTCAATTTCGAAACCCCTATCGCAACTGTCCCGACAGATGAAAATGGACAATATGATATTACGGTAGAAGATGTTCGAGATTATTTGGTCGCACAGGGCATAGCGTCAGACGCTACTGAAGACGCAATGAAAGCGGCTTTCCGTGCATTAGGTCAATTACAAGTCAGAGCGTTAATAGTTAAAGAAGATGAAAGTGGTGATAAAAAAGCGATTGCGATTCAGTCTATTGCAGATCCGGCCGATGTTGATGATACAACAGGCGAACCGGTACCTGTTGTGGTCGACCCCATTGTTCACCGTGTCGTAAAAGCGGTCGTTGATCAAATTCGTGATGCGATTGGTTCTTTGGAAGATTTGGGATTGTCTGCTGTAACGGTTGCGGCGCTAACAGAAACGGTTATCGAGTCAGTGATTGAGGAAATAACCCAAGTAGTCGAAGAAGCCGCGAGCAGCATTATCGAAATTCCTGAAGGGCAATCAGCTGATGATGTTATTGCTCAGCAAGAAGCAGAATTTGAGGTTGTCGTAACAGTAGACGAAATTGCTGCCATTGAAGATGTCATCGACGGCACTGTTGAAGATGAAGACGCTGCAATCGCAGCATTAGAAGAAAACGTAATTGATTCTGAAGAAGTAGTCGAAGAAGAAGATAGTACTTTAGAATCTTCTCTAGATAGTGAGTCGCAAGGTCTGTTGGCAGGCTTGGAAGCAGCATTTACCGAGAATGTAACCGATGAAGTAGACGATGCTATTGAGGAAGCAGAAGGTGATGCAGATGCTCTGAATGCATTGTTAGATCTAGAAGAGGGTGAAACTGCTGAGCAGGCTTTGGCAGCTCAAGCATTGGAAATCACTGATCAATTGGTCAGTTCTCTAAGACGCTTTTTCCTTTCTATGGGGCTATCGGTGGTTGTGGATGAAAACGCAGCAGGTGATGCGGGTGTTGTCGCTGTTAACTTACCTGCGCCGTTCCATATACCAGAAGCAAACTTGCCAGGCGGTAAAGGCTTCGAAGATAGAAATATTAGATTATTCAAAGTGGGTGAAGGCACGCTTGACGCCGATAGCGAGTACACCACGACAGAATCTGAAGTGGGCACGGTAGAAGGTAAACTCTATTATGCGCCTGCTTTCTCAGGTGTTGTAGCCGCTATGTTAGGTAGCGATACACTAGAGCAATTCCAAGCAAATGTTGACGCAGCATTTGAGCGTGTTTCAGATCTGTCAGCGACGCCAAACGAAGGAGATTACGACTTAATAGACCGTGTTCGTGTTTATCATGAGCTAAGTAGTCGTTTGCAAGATGCGAACTTGGTATCAGGCGAATTGATCAATACACTTGTCGATAACAAAGATACGACGATCAAAATCAAAGCGTTGTCTGCGGTTATTGCGAGTAACTTTACTTGGGTGAATGAGTCAGTCAACTTAACGCCTGAAGGTTTCCCCATTTATAACGGACGCTTCACGCCACTATCGGGTGGAGCCGATGTTGTTGATAGTTCTGAACTAGTGAGAGCCTTGAGTTTATCTTTGGGTGACTCACCCATTGATACGGCGGCATTATTGACGGAGCGTGTTGGTTTTTACGCCCAGTTTGCTTCTGACGCCGTTCAGTCTGCGATTCAGCAAGCTGACCTAAGCACAGCAGATATGATCGATGTGCTTCTCGCGGTGTATCCCGAAACAGCGGCACAATACCGAGACCTGATCACAGGTACAGATACGACGCCTGCGACGCCAGCATACGAGTTTGCTCGTGATCGAGTGGCAAGAGGCTTAACGACTGCGGTTCCACCTTCTTTGTATGGTCAAACCCTAACGAGTGAAACTGATATTAATATTCGTTCGGCGTTGTTCTTACTCGATTATGTCTTGAAGAGTAAATTCCTTATCGACAATCAGGTCGGATTTTACGCTAGCTACAACCTAGATGGCGTTGAAGATAACGAGCGCCTTGTTCCGAATTTTGACAATATCAAGTTTATGGTTGGCAACGATGGAGTGACCGTCGCAACGGTAGTGTCTTCTTTGCTTAGCGTGACAGATATCGATAATGGTGACTTATTTGATGGCGTGAGTGAGGTGTTATTAAGTGGCCTGATTGGTTTACCAGAGCTCCCTGAGTTTAAGGAGCAGGATATTGACGACTTTGCGGGTGACCTAGGCTCACGTAATGATGCCGTTAATATGAGCTGTACGGTAGAGCGTTTTGATGGTGCAGACCCAGCAGACGGAACGGATCAATTGCAAGTTAATGTATATGCAGTTAACTATGATCCTGATACAGGTATATTCCGTAAAGGTGATGCTCTAAATGTTGTGATTGATGACGGTGACCCTATCGTACAAGAAGGTGCGCCCATCAGAAGAACCTATACTATTCAAGACTTACCTTCGTTCACCGGAACGGGTGAAGACAAACAGTATGGTCTTGATTATGTTATTCGTTTTGATATTCCAACCTATTCGAATGAGCTACCAGAGTTATTCTTCTGGGTAGATGGCTTCGATCCGAATATCACTATTTGTGATGAAGAGTTCCCACTGTTTATTGGTGACGATCATGAGTTCGTGCCTGTTCCCGGTTTAGGCATGATGGCGAATCAAAGCCGACCTTCTCCTGACGGAACAACTAGTGAGCAAGAAGGTATCGATATCTCGAACTTCGAACAACCTGGTGCACCTATCTATATTACCGAGACTGAACAGACTGACGGCCAAGGTGTAATTGACTTTGTGTTCTCAAGTACTGAGACCGCTTCAGAATATTCATTAGAAGCATTGTCGGGCAGTACAGTCGGCTTCGCGCCACTATTTGGCGGTTATGTTGATGGTGAGTTAGCGTTGGCCTTAACAGAAAGTGAAACAGCAGAGCCTCTATATGGAGTGCATTCAATCTTGGGCGCTAATGTAAGGGATCTTATTGATGCAGTCGTTGCGGATGATAGTGTTCTCGCTGCCTCTATTGACCTGGTATTTGACCCAGATAACTTTGACTATGAGCGTTTGTACCTGATGCGCGATGGCGAAGGTAAATACTGGGTGATAGAAGTACGTTACCTAGATGAGTTCACCGACTTTGACGGCAGTACACAAGCCTTCTTGGATATCGGTTTTGGTAGTATCAACTCGCTTGGCCAGGTTGGTATTCCTGAGGCTGCATTTGAAGACTTTGGAGATCACGGTGGCCCAGGAGGTGGCGGATCTGTTGGTTTGTACTACCAGAACATGGTGTACGGAGACTGGATGGTATTGAGCCCTCCAACTGACTATACCGGTCCGTTCTTGATGGAGCCTGAGGTGCTATCCTTTGGTGGTAACGAAGCCAGCTATGACGCGCTAGAAACGGCGAGTGACGGTGTGTTTATTCGTTACTCAAGTAATCACTTTGATGAGAATATCACTGATGTGACAGACTTCGATTCTGTGTTTGGTAATCCTCCAGATTACAGTTCAATTCCTGTTCGAATAGATGCAGGGCGCGAAGGTATCACGATGGTTAAACTTGGCTTCGAAAAGCAGAGTCTATCGTATGTGATGACGCCTGCGATAGAGGATGCAGGGTCGTATATTTCGAACATCGAGCATGGTGATATTATTGCGATTTTTGATGATCAAGCGACTGATCCTGATTCTCCTGCCTACTTAGGCCGTGCCTTGAGATGGATGGCGTCAGATGACCCATATGCAAACTTCGAAATTGCGTTTGAGTGGATCGATTTCGCGGCAGCGATGCAAGACACACTACCAGACGGTGAAGACGACCCTAGACAAGTAGTCTGCTTTACAGGTGAAAGTGAAACTTGCCCAGAGAAACACCCTGGTCTTGCATTCTCATCAGCACTTGATACTGCGGTGGGTACGATATACGACGAAGACTACGACGGTGTTCCCGCATTGTTTGATCCAAATGATTCAGACCCTAACGTTCCGGGCGACGAAACAGGTGGTTCAGCCGGCGAGATGCATCAAGGTCTTGGTGTGAACATGATGTTTGAATCTGATGGTTCAGATGGCGTGGAACAATCGTTCTTGTTAGAGACATTCAACCTATACCCTGGAGAGATTCAGTCAGTGACGGTCGAATCGGAAATCTTTGGCGCGGAAGCAGGTTCACAGCCTATATTCACTTGTTCGCCTCCATCACAAGATGACTCGGGCAACTTTACTGACTTTACCTGTACGGCTAGAGATGTCGCAGGAGGTGTGACAGTTGAATCAGCATTTAGTTATGAGTGGGGAGTAGGTTTTGCTCTAACGGTTCCCAATGAAACGATGGCGACACTAGGTGACTTTGTAGAGTTTGATTATGAAATTACCTTTAGAGCGCCTGCAGATCTTGAAGGGAACCCATTCTTATGTGGTACTGAAACTTGCCCACCAATGCCAGGAATTCAGGGAAGTGCATGGATGAATATTCCAAGCACTACGCCTGCAGTACTTGACGATTTGAACGTAGCAATTGGTACAGATGACCCGTCAAGTTTTGCAGGATTAGCTGAGCTAGACGTTACGCGTGAATTCGTTGTGACGGGTAATCCAATACCCGGAGCTCGAGACTACGAGTTAAGCATTTTCTGTGCAGGTTCAGAGCCAGGAGCCGATGAATGGCTACCAGAAGAACATATGGAGTTCTATTCACCCGGTCGAGATCATACCGGTCGTGAAGTTCAGCCAGAATTCTTCCTAAGCGTGCCATGGATTGGAGGTGGCCGTTCTTGTGACTTTACACTCAATGCGTATCTAGAAAGTGAGTCTGGCGAGTTCATTGGCATTAGTGCTCTTAGTTTTGATGATGTGAGAGTGACTGGTGGCGGTAATGGAGGCTTCTTCGACAATGAGTTAGACCTAGTCGAAGGATCTAAAGTTTGTTTGCCAGCGTCTACTACTGGCGAACAATCAATGCCATTTGCTGAAAACCCTGATGCTTCAGAACCAGTTTGTAATGACGGTAATACTTTGTTCACGGTAGGTACACTCACTGCAAACGAAGAAGGTGAACAGGCTGCTCTGACACTTGGTACGAGCGTGACCGAAGCTTACGCCGATGGTGGAAGACGGCATCTCACAGAGGGACAGTTAAATGCAAGTGCGGTGGTTTCAATCGATGTTGACGTGTCAAACCCAGATGATGTTGTACCACCTACCTGTGGTGTGATTAGTGGCGATGACTTCTCGAATACTTGCCCTGAGGGTACAAGCTTGACTGCCTTCCTAGAAGTTAGTGGCGACGGCACAACAATGACAATTGGCTCGGCACTTGCTGGAATGCCACTTGGATTTGAAGGGCCAAATGGTTCGTCTAGCGAGTTATCTTTAGTTGAACCTGGCTTCCACGTTTTGGTTGATACTGAAGAAGGGAAGGCGATCATGGAGATCGAAATTAACTCCTTCCCTCTAGCGGACGGTACCAATGAAGCGTGGGGTAAATTTACGCTGACTGCCGGTGGTAATCACTACGATGGTACTGGAGATGCAACATTTGATGTGACGGCACCTGGCTTTATGTTTATCAATAATACGGCAGGGCAGCCAGTAGACTTTGATATTCGTTATGTTCATGCCGATGCGTCAGCGCCAGGAACAGGCGAGATGCGTGTGGCTTGGTTCTTACCTCCACCACGTTTTGACCTGAATGATCCACAAGATATTAATGGTGATGGAACCAATGATATTTCTGCAACTTACTCTGCTCCTAATTGGACGATAACGTTCACGAGTGACGTGACCCAGCTAACGCAGTTTATTGATACAGGCTCAAATCCTGGACCTCAAGAGATTACAGCGAATGGAGATGGTTCATATACGGTGATCGTGGATGAAAGCGTGACGTCTTGGGCTAACTTTGATGTTGAATTCTCTGATGGTTTCTATGGTGTCAATCTGAACCTATCTGGTGCTAACGATAGCTTTATCGAGTGGTTTAACTTCTCGGGTGGCCCAGGAGGACCAGGAGACCCTGGGACGTGTAATGACTGTCCAGAACCTTTAGGTAAGTTCGCATTAGGAGGCGGAGCTATAACTCTTAGTAGTGATGAAACTGCTGAAGATGGCGCCGGAATTAATATCGAAGGTGTTGGAAATGAGTTGGTGATTGTGACTGTGACGGACTCAGATATGACGGTTGCGCTACCAGAAGGTGTTACTGGTGTGAACTTGATCAGCTTTGATCATGATACCCAAATGCAGATTCAAGGTACCAGCTTGACCTTTGTCAGAAACGGAAACTTCAACTTTGTTGAGTACAATAATTCAAACTCAGGTGCGCAAAGCTTTGGTATCGAATTAATGGATTTTGGTTTTGATGTTGAAGTGGCAGTCTGGGAGCTACATGATGATGGTCATGGTGGCGGCGATGACGGTCACAATGAAAACCCAGACCACGATGGCGATACGGTGATGAACAAGGATGATAACTGCGAATTAGTGGCTAATTTGGATCAAGTCGACACCGATGAAGATGGCTTGGGTGATGTGTGTGACATAGATGGCATTCCAGCGATGGATGGCGTTTATCTCGCGCAAATTAGCTACACAGGCGGTAGTACTCGCTTTGATGAAGATCTGGGGGACTGTGTTGGTGCTCAGCCAGAAGCCTTCTTGGTTGAAATTGAGCTAGTAGGTTCTCAACTTTATCTAGATGTAATCGGTGAAGATGACGATGGCTTACTTGGTATTGCTGAAACAGATGGCAGCTTCAATTTCTTGGCAGAAACCGATAGTGATTTCGTTCCGACCACCGGTACATTTAACTCAGGTGATGGAAGTTTCACGTTCGGATATGCAGATAGTGAGGATTCCGGCGATGGTACATTTGCCTGCGAATCTACGGCGACCGTAGCGGGTACGTCTCCTGATGACACTGTCATGGAGGAAGAAGCTCTGGCGACTGGTGTGAGTTGGTTCGAGGGTGACGAAGAAGAAGATGCTTCAGAATATGAGTATGGAACGCTACAGAGCGGTTCGCTAGAAGCCATGTTCTTCTGGGACTTTGAGGCGGGTCCCGCAACATGGGCATCGTTTACAGACAATGACACTGACTTCTATCTGACAGCCAATGGCATCGAAGAAGTTGATGATATCTTTACGGTGACCGGAACAGGTACAGATGGACAAACAGGCATTATTCAGCCTACGTCTGGCGGTGTTGCATCTGATGTGTCTGTAGAGCATCTTGATTTGGCGTCATTAGATGTTGCGGGCCTTCCTATTGCAGGTTTGATGGGTGAAGACTTCGAAGTAGGGTTAGACGATAGTCTAGTATTCTCTGCCGGTGCTGTGGCCTATGTCGCGACGATCACTTCTCAGCAAGACTCATACAACTTCTGGTGTGATGAAGATTGGGACGTTTGGTTCGAGACAAACTTAACCTGCGACAACATGTTCAATACGGCGTCAGGTGGTGATGTTGATCCAGTGCCTGCTCAGACCTTAGACGAAATTGTCTATACCCAGTCTGAAGTGGATGGTAGCCAGGCTCGTGCGAACTTCTGGATCGGCGATGATGTAGCGGCTTACCTAATATCAGATGACGGTAATGCCACAGGAGCGAACCTTAAAGCAACGTTAGTAAGGCACAACTTTTCCGGCGGTGCGCCAGATGTACTGGGTGATGTCGATGTAGTTGCCACCGCAATTGCCAATACACAAGTATTGGAGTTTACCTTGCCTGACGAAATTGCTGATATGGCTGATCTTGATGATGATGAAGGTACCATATTTGCCTTTGTTGATACCGAGCTAGAAGCGGGTAATGCGCCTGTTGTTAGACGAGGCAGTAAATCTGTTTCAGGAACAAGCTTTACAGAGCTATTGTTGAATGATGTAGCAACGGGAGATGTTGTCACCAACTTTAACCCTGCATCATCTACGTCAGCGTTTTAGCTGTAATGATGTAGTCAGAATATAGGCTATAGTCGCCAAAAGCGAAGCTCTAACGAGTTTCGCTTTTTTTATGTCTACGGTTTGTCTTATTTGCGAATCGATACTCTGTCTTCGTGCTTCAAGCTGGTGTAGAGTTTCGGTCTGAAATTTTCATGGAGCTTGATACTTGCGTGATTTAGCATATGGTAAGTTACCTATTGAAGGTCGAACCGTGATCTCGAAGATGATATGCCGTTCAACGGGCTTCTAGAAGGAAAGCCAGCCACGCGTCTAGATTCAGACTTAATCCCCCCCAATGTTAGATCAACCCTAGAACTCACCCCAAAAATTCATGCTCAACTATACTGTTAGAAGGTCACCTTCGCTCATTTTCTATTACCTTTGTTTTCAAAGCGAAGAGGAAGTGGCTTGATTTTTTATCTATACAGTGTAAAGATTGCCGTGTGAATGATGCTTATCTATGTGTTCAGCATCATGTTGTTCTATATCCAGGTTGGTGAATATGAATATCTCGATAATTGGTGGTGGCCCTGCAGGTCTTTATTTTGCGTCGTCAGTGAAAATGCTTAACCCCAGTTTTGACGTCACAATCTATGAAGCGAGAAATGAATCGGTTAACTCGTTTGGCCTTGGGTATACGCTGCAGAAGCTAAATACCTCTTTGTTAGAGAGGCTAGATAAGAACTACTTTAAAGGAATTTTTCCTGAAGGTCCGGGTCCACTCATTACTGACGCGTTGTTCAAAAGCCATAACAATCAGCGCGTATTAGATTTTTCTGATGGCTACAGCATCAAACGCTCTAACCTGATGGATTACCTAAGCGCTAAAGCTCACTCTCTTGGTGTCAAAGTCAAAGAAAAGAAAATTACGCTTATAAACCTTAAGCGGCTTCAGCGTTCGTCAGATCTATTGGTGGGCGCAGATGGCATTAATAGCGTAGTTAGACGTCATTATTCGTCGAAGCTCAATGCGCAAACAAAAAAAGCTAAATTGAAATTCTCATGGTTTATTAACGAAACAGAGCAAGTAAGAAAAGAGGCGTGTTTTTACTCTTTTAAGGCGCCAGAAGGTGTGGTGATGTTAACGTCTTATCCGCTGACTGAAAACAAGCAGGTTGTTATTATCGAGATGACTGACAAATGTCAGAATTCTGGGAATTTCAAAGGTAAGTCTCCCGAACAGGCGAGTGAATATTTGAGTGAAATTCTTAGCCAAAATGGTGATCAGATACAGCTGAAATCGGCTGGTTTACCGTGGTATTCCTTCATAATGAACACCACAAAAAAGTTAAATCATCAAAACGTAACGTTGATCGGCGATGCCGCTTATTCTTATCATTACAGTGCAGGGCAAGGCGTCACCATGGCCTTTACGATGGGTTTTACCTTGGCGCAGTGTATACAAAAGAATACGGATTTTTCTTCTGCTCTCAATCACTACAATAATGCAGTGCAGCTATTTTCTAAAAAGCCTGCTAAGGAATCTGTGATGGTGATTAATTGGCTGGAAAAAGTGGATCACTATTTTGAGTCGACGGATGATAGTGAGTTATTGGATTTATTTATTAAGAAACACAATTTTGAAACGAAGCTTGCGCTAGACGACAACGCCGCCTAGCGAAGTGGGCTGATTAATCGATATAGCCATGGCTTTTGAACCAATCGTGATATTTGTCGAGTAGCTCTTTTTCTAATGACTCGCTGACGATGTTTTCCCACGATCCGTGACGGCCATCGGTAATATGACCCGGGTGGTAGTGGTTTTTGTCATCAAAGGTCTTACCGCTTTCATATTTTAGCTTGTCTACGCCTTCAATAATTTTTGGTGCGCTAAAGTTTTCAATGCCTAGCGATTTCGCTAACCCGCTGACGATTAATTCTTTGTTTGCCTTCATGTCTTCGTATTTCATGGTGAAGTTAGAATGCTTCATCCAAATTTCGTGTTGCTTAATAAAGTTGTCTGCCTGTTGCATGCTCGGTTCTACATTAAACATTCTGGAGCGACTAGCCAGTACATCTCGAAGGTCTCGATAGGAATAAAATACCTTCGCGACATGTTCGATCAAACCCGGAATAAAGTCATGTATCTTAATCAGCATGAGAGGTTTTAGCTGTAGAGATGGAAAATCGCCAATAAAGCCTGTGGTGATTTTGTCTTTATTTTCAGGCTGACTCTCGAGCAATATTCGGGCTACATTAAATAGCCAAGTACTACCTGATCTGGGCATGCTCGCCGCGAATATGATTTTTGGATGATTAGACATGTTGTTCCTAGCATGTTTGAAAAGAGGTCAAAACGAGCCAGTTACCATACACTAGAACTAATTACTTGTCCTTTGATCTACCTTGCTCTCATGGGTATATTCCCGAGAATTTGCGACATTTCACAGATCCGTATTTTTCAGCAAGCAGGTTTATGCCAAAGACTGCTTCAGGAATAGGTCGACTTCGTTGAAGACTTGGTCAGATATTGGGCCGCGAATGATGCCGTGTAGGTCGAAGCTGACTTCTCGGTATCGACTATGTGTCGTCTTAAGTCTCTTGTTAATTTCTCTGCTGCTTTCTACATCAACTTTGGGGTCATTGTCAGCGTGAATAATCAAGGTAGGAATATCAATTTTTGACAGCCCTTTTGACACCTGTTTCATCAGTCGTTTGATCTCGACAATGCCGTTGACCGGGCAGCGCAGATAGTTGATATGAGGGTTATCGGCGTGATTTGTCACAAACTCTTTTCGGCCTTTTTCAATACCTAAACGGGTGAGTAACTTGTTCCAGCTATTCACTGGAGACGCAAAATGCGCCGAGAATTTTTTGAACTTCAACGGCGCACTAATACTGATAAGGCCTTCAAATTCACCCGGCTTATTAATGACTTGATGTAGTGCTACCGCAGCGCCAGTTGAAAAACCGCCAATAACGATATTGTCACAACAGGCTTTGAGAATGTCATGACCGTGCTCAACCGAGGCCAACCATTCATTCATCTCTCGTTGAGACAGGTCTGTTGCCGAGGTACCGTGGCCAGCCATTCTTGGCGCATAAACGGTATAGCCTTGTTCGAATAGAAAATCGGCCCACTCTCTAACTTCCTCAGGCGCGGCCATAAAACCATGAACGAGCAAAACGCCACGTGACGAATTGCTGTTGTGTAAGAGGTAGGGCGAACCTATATGCTTTTCTTTGCTTTCACCCGACAAAAAATGTTGTTGGTATTCTTGTTCAAACTTGTTTTGCTCTTGAGCAATCAAGTGCACACAGTGTTCTGATAACGACATGTATCTTATGCCAAACCATATTGTGAAAATGCCGAATAAATTACAGCGTAATGACAAACGCCGCCGATCAAAACCATCACATGAAATAACTCATGAAAACTAAAAATACCGGGTAGCATTAGGGGTTTCTTTATCGCATAAATGATGGCACCTAATGTGAACGCGGCGCCGCCAATAAACAGAAGATAGGCTTGTTCAGTGGTCATTGCATCAATGATTTGCTGGATGGGGAAAATTAGCATCCACCCCATAATGAGAAAAATGATCGCATAGATAATTCGAGGAGCACGAGGAAAAAACAACTGGGAGCATAGACCAAATGCGACTAAACCCCATTGAATCGAAATCATTGGAATCAGCCATTCATCATCCAAGAAAAAATAGCAGATTGGCGTATAAGAGCCTGCGATCATAAAGAATATCGCGAGTCGATCCATCTTGCGCCAGAACGATAGCTCATTCTCTTTCTTTTTGAATGCGTGGTACAGGGAGCTTGCTGAGAACAAAAAAGTGATAGATAAACCGTAGACCAAGGCAGTGATCAGCAGAGATGCCGACTCTGTTGCGATATTAATTAGGAATATCGTTCCCACAATTGCGGCAATCGCGCCAGCAAGGTGAGAGTAAAAATTAAACGCTTCTTGTGTTCTTATCATAACGAGTACATCTCTTGTTCGTCTTGGTATCGATCTGCTAACAGCAGTCATTGCTGATTGCGACGAGTCAACATCCTCTGTAGAGTTCGTGGGCAGATTACAATAGAGCGTCATATTAATGAGACCGATTGAAGAAAAACAGCGGTTTAGCTGCTTTTACAAAACTTTTACATTGCGTGACACATATGATTGAACACGGTGCGCTAGAGAAACGAAGAAAATGAATCGAATCAGATTAATGCCCAACACGATTTTCATTTTTATATTCTCGCTCGCGGCCTTAGTGACCTCTTTTGTGTTGTCTATTTACTGGTACATTGAAATCAGTAGCGGCTTAGATGAAGTCGTGACGCGTTTCGATATTGACCCACGCCAGGTGATTGAGCCTCAAACCGTATTGGTGATCGCGGTGATGACATTATTGGTCAGCTTGATCGTCACCGGTTTATCGATGAGTTTTATTTACAATCAAAAAATGCAGCAGCTATATCGTCTGCAAAATAACTTCATCAATAACTTTACTCATGAACTTAAAACGCCGGTTACGTCGTTGTCGCTGTACTTAGAAACCTTCTTGAAACATGACCTTAGCCGTGAGGATCAGAACAAATACATTCACTATATGTTGAGGGACGTTCATCGACTTTCTGACAACATCAGTAATATTTTGGATCTAGGGCGAATAGAAAGTCAGAACTTCAAAGATGAATTTGTTGAGTTCGACATTGTCGAGTTTATCGACATGTTTTATCAGCAGAATGCGCACCTGTTTAAAGGGTTAAATATTGAGGTCAACGCCGATAGTGCAAGTCGAGTATATTTATCTATTAGTCAGCGATTGTTTGAAATGCTATTGATTAACTTGGCGACTAATGCGCTTAAATATAATCGATCTGAAAACCCATCTTTAACCATCACGATTGAACAAAAGAGGGCGCGGTTCTTATCCATTCGCTTCAAAGATAACGGTGTTGGAATCGCGAGAACTCAAGGCAAAAAAATATTCAAAAAATTCTATCAAATAGGCAAGGCTGAGACGCGCTCAGCAAAGGGAAGTGGTCTTGGGTTATATCTGGTGCAGAACATCGTGAAAGCGCATCACGGTAAAGTGAAGCTAGATACTAGTTCGACACCCCCTGGTGCCGAGTTCGTTGTTCATTTGCCATTGCGAAGTTCAGGCTCGATGGCGAAAACAGCGCGTAAGATGATGGGTTTGAGATGAGCAGCGAAAGTAAAAAAATTCTAGTCGTTGAAGACGAACGCCACATTGCAGAGGGGATAAGCCTTAATCTCGAACTTCAAGGCTATTCGGTGAAGATTGCCGAAACAGGCACCAGTGGCATAACCTTGTGGCAAAGCTGGTCTCCCGATCTCATTGTTCTCGACATCATGCTACCCGGTATCGATGGTTTTTCAGTGTTAAGAAGAATTCGTCTTGAAGATGAGCAGTTGCCTATATTAATCCTCTCTGCCAAGTCTACTGACGAAGACAAGATCAAGGGCTTGGCCCAAGGCGTAGACGATTACCTTGCAAAACCTTTCAACCTCGAAGAATTCTTATTGCGTATTGAACGTTTGTTAAAGCGCGATGATTGGGCGAAGAAAGAGCAAGGTCACATATCGGCTTCTGTTTTAACACGCTACTCCTTCGGAGAAAATGAAATTGATTTCGAACGGTCGATTGCGACATGCAAAGGCGTAGAAATTCCGCTGACTGAACAAGAGCTAAAACTACTGAGGCTGTTTATTCTCAACAAAGGCCAAACTCTGTCTCGCGGTGAAATTCTTGAAATCGCCTGGGGGTTTTCGAAAGAGCTTTCTACCCGAACTGTCGACAACTTTATTGTACGTTTCAGAAAGTACTTTGAAGACGACCCAAAAAAGCCACGCTATTTTACCAGCCGCCGTTCAGTTGGCTACGTTTTTAAGCATTAAATCAAGACCTTAAATACAATCACGTCCGACCAAACCTTGCCTTTCCTCAAGACTTGTCTACGCTTTTAATTGAAGCGCGCAGAGCGTTAAATTCTGCACACAAACCAGAACTAGTTCACGAAAACCGCTGGAGATTGACCACTTGTCGCCTGATTCGACCACCTATCTGTTACTGGGCGATTTATCTTCTAGAGCGGTCTACACTTCAAACTAAGAAATTTTAGAGACTCATTATGAACAGTAAAGGCTTTACGTTAATCGAATTGCTAGTCACCATGGTTATTGCGGCAATACTCATTGGAGTGGGGGTGCCGAGCTTCTCCTATATGGTTAATAATACTTCAGTCAGTATCGACCGAGACGTCTTATTTAATAGTCTGATATATGCCCGAACCGAAGCGGTTAAGCGTGGTGAGACGGTGAGTATATGTAAGGCCAATGCTACGCTAGACGATTGTGATGCGAATGCTGCGTGGGGTGATGGTTGGATCGTGTTTGAAGATACTAATGGCAATGGCGATTTTTCGAACGAAACAATATTAAGGGTTCAAGAAGCCCTAAAGCGTAGTGTTAGTTTGAGTTTTGATGATGGTGATTTTGTTACATTCGATGGCTTGGGTAGAGCGACAAACACTAACGGAACTTTCTCTTTCAGTCATAGCAGTGGCGATGCGCGTTTCAGTCGTACTGTTACCTTGTCTTCTACCGGAAGAGCCAGAAAAGCGAGTTAATGAATGAAAAATACGAATGTTAAAATAACGAGTTTCTCATCATGTCATCAGTATCAGAAAGGTTACGGATTAATCGAGATATTGGTATCGATGTTAGTATTGGCCATTGGCTTGCTTGGTGTTGCGGGTTTACAAACACAAAGTATTCGTTTCAATCATGAAGCGTACTTGAGGACTCAGGCAACGGTGTTAGCGCATGACATTATTGATAGAATGCGCGTCAACAGAACGACAGCGATAGATACAGACAAATATAAGTTTGCGCTGAATGACTCACCTTTAGCTTCAGTTACCTCTTGTGAAATTGCAGAGTGCATTGCGTCGGATATTGCGGTGTATGATTTTGCTCAATGGCGAGCTGATATCGCCAGTTCGCTGCCTAACGGTAAGGGTGCAGTTACACCAATTGATAGGGTGGGAGCTCAAACCTGGCGAGAATTCACTGTGCAAATTAGTTATGACAGCGCATCTACTGACAGTAACGCTAGCTCTCCGACAACCGTCACGCTTGATTACAGAACGAGAATATAATTATGAGCCCTAAACTATCGATAATGACCAAGCATCAAGCTGGGCTTTCGCTTGTTGAACTTCTCATTGCTATGGCCTTGAGCTTGATTCTAATGACTGGCGTGATTTCTATTTTTATCTCAGCTAAGCAGGGTTACAGTAATCAGGATGCGACAGCTCAGGTACAGGAAAGTGGCCGCTTCGCCTTGGATATAATGTCGCGAGAAATCAGAATGGCTGGTTACGGAGGGTGTTCAGATAGCGTGAGTGTAGCGAATACACTTGACGGCGATGCCGGTTTTGCCGAAACGTTTTCTCAAGGGCTTCAGGGTTATGAAATTGGTTCTGATCCCACTAAATACCCAACGGAGCTGAGTGCGGCTACTGAGGATACAGATGCCATTATTGTGCATACTGTCGATAGTAGTAGTGACCTAAGTGTGACGAGTCACAACCCAAATGCGGCCACTATTCACGTGAGTGAGGCTCATAGTTTGAAGGAAGGCAATATTATGGTCTTGGTTGACTCTAACTGCTCTAATATGGCCATTTTTGCTTATACTGGTCCGGCTAATGTCAATGACAACGCGACCAATGCGAATCATAACACCGGGGCAATAGGTGCTGATTATCAAAACTGTACCAAAGCGCTTAAAGGTAATTTTGACTGCGATGATACTTCAAGTGCGGTGAAGCAAGCCTATTCGGTCGGTTCTGCGCTGATGACTATGGACTCCTTTGCCTTCTATGTGGCCCCTTCTGCGTTGGACCCCTCGGTTAATAGTCTATATCGACTAAACATTGGTGGTGATTCGGAAGAACTGGTTGAAGGCGTGAGCGATTTGGAAATTTACTACGGTCTCGCGAGTAGTTTGACGACTATGCGATATAAGAAAGCTGGTTCTGTAGGTGAAACCGAGTGGCCTGACGTGAAATCGGTACGGCTTATTATTACTACTAGCAGTATTACCAAGGTTGGCGGCTCACCTCTGAGTAAAACCTATACCTCCACAACGATGTTGCGAAACAGAGGAGAAGAGACCTAATGCGAAATCGGCAGCTAGGTAGTGTACTTATTGTTAGTTTGATCCTACTTTTGTTACTAACGCTTGTTGGCGTCGCTGGTATGAATATGACTAGCCTCGAAGAGCGAATGTCGGGTAATTTCAAAGACCAAGAAATGGCCTTTCAAGCGGCTGAAGCCGCCTTGGTTGAAGCCGAGAACTTTATTGAGAATACTAACTTGGGGCTAGAGTTTTTCTACACAGACAGTAGCGGGACCCCCACATGTTCTGGCACAGATTGCTTTAATAATACTTGCACGGGTGGTGGGTCAGGCGGCTTGTGCTTTACCGGGGTATTTACAGTGTCGAGTGAGCCGGTAAACTCGTGTGAGCTTGATGACACCAAACCTTGGGAGAGTATGTCTCGTTGGGCGTTAGGGACGCAAGTGGTTGAAGCACAAGCGATTACTGACGTGTCAGCACAGGCGCGCTACATCATCGAGTTTCGTTGCTTTACTGTTCGAGATGATGAGAATTCAGCCCCTGACCCGACACAACTTGTCCAATGGGCTTTGCAATTTAGAATTACCGCGCTAGCCAATGGGGGAACGGGTGATTCCAGAGTGATGCTTCAGTCAACCTATAAAAAGTTGGACTTTTAGATGAAAATTAACCGTGCTTTCCTGTATATAGAGAGAGAGGTAGCGATTATGCGCACTGCAATAAAGACAGCCCAGCTAGTGACTGTCGTGACTGCGATTTTTTTATGTTCTTCCGCATTGGCGGCGGTTAAAACATCGGGTGATTATACCTTGCAACCTCCGGTATTATCTCATTCCGAAACCCCTCTAGTAATGTTTGGGCTATCTGTTGATCATCAACTTTTTTATAAGGCCTACTCCGACTATGCTGACATAAGAGGAGAGGGTGAACTCAGTATCGATTACGAAGACGATTTTGATTACTTTGGCTATTTCGATTCAGAATGGTGCTATGAATATGACTCCTCTGATGATGTATTTATGCCATCTAGCGGTGCAATAGGCCTAACTGCAGACCCACAAACACATACCTGTTCAGGATCTGCAGAATGGAGTGGAAATTTACTTAACTGGGCTACGATGACGCGAATGGATATATTGCGAACCGTACTCTATGGCGGCAAACGTACTAGCGCGGTGACTGTATCGGGAGCAGGTGCGGTATTGGAGCGAGCTTATATACCAAACGATAATCATGCTTTTGCCAAGGTAATCAAGACCGACGTGGCGAATCTTACGCCGTTTTCTAGTGCTTTTACTATATGTAATCTATCGACAGGTACTTCTAACCCGCCTATTTTTCGCATTGCCACAGGTGAGCATAGGCGCTGGTCGGTAGATGAGTCACAGCAGTGTTTGTTTAGTGGCACCAGTAACTCACCAACACTGTCAACAGAAGGGCGAAAGCCGGACGGAACCGCGACTAGTACTTCATCTGAAGCAGAAGCGACGGTCAGAATTGCCAAGTGTGTGAGCGGCAAGGATGAGAACTCTTCCGATTGCCGCCAGTATACCGACTCTTCTTTAAATATTTACAAACGCCCAACGGGATTATTGCAGGAGTACGGTGAAGACGGTGAACTTCGTTTCGGTTTGATCTCCGGGAGCTACCAAAAAAACATCGATGGTGGTGCTCTGCGTAAAACGATTTCTTTGTTTACTGATGAAGTAGATACCGAAACTGGCTTATTTAAGTCGGCTCCAGGTATTATCCAAACAATAGATGATATTCAAATTGTTCACTGGAATGGTTCAAGATATACCGATTGCGATACCCATAGTATTCCGATTAATACCTTCAAAACATCGTCATCTTCAAACAGAGATTGTAGCAATTGGGGTAACCCGGTGGCTGAAATTTATCTTGAAGCATTACGTTATTTTTCAGGCGAAACGTCGGCTTCGTTTGCGGTGACATCTTCTGACGACTTAGGGGCGTCAGCTACTTGGCCGGCGAGTACCTCTGATAATCCTTTGAACAGCAATAACTTCTGTGCAGACTGTTCGATCATCATGCTATCTTCGGGAGCCAATTCTTTTGATTCTGATGACCTATCGAGTGCTAGCGGTATTCCTGGTCTAAGTGGTGGGGCAAGCGATGTATACACCAAGACCGATCTAGTGGCCACCCTGGAGGGTATTTCGGGTAGTACCGTTATCAGTGATGATACGGGTACATCGACCTCTTCCGACGGTTATTGTACTGCCAAATCAATGTCTAGTTTATCCAATGTCAGAGGTATCTGTGCAGAAGCGCCTAAACTTGAAGGTGGCTATAACGTTGCGGGCTTGGCATATCACGCTAATACCGAAGATATCAGAACCGATGCAGGAATGGATGATGATCAAACTGTCACCACCTTTGCTGTCGAGTTGTCTGAAGCCTTGCCGACCTTTACTATCGGCGTGTCGGGCAGAACAATAGAATTCACTCCTGCGTGTGAATCACAAAGCGGTAGTAATCCTTGGTTACCCTGCTCGTTATTTGATGTTGAAGTGTTGGAGTTGGACTTTGAATACACCGTGATTGACGGAGTAAAAACGGTCACAGGCGTTAAGAAAGCGAAGTTTGTTTTCCATTGGGAGGATTCATCCTGGGGGAATGACTACGATGTTGATATTTCGCAAATTGTCTGGGTCTGTGCTGGGTCTAATTGTGATAACGCGGAAACAAATAGCAAAGCTAATTGGGATGACACGGTTACTAGCGACAAAGTGCGAATTACGACTGGTATTGCGTATGTGGCTGCGGGTAACAAGTTAAATACAAGTTTCACTGTTAATGGTAGTACAGATGACGGCCTACAAGATAACTGGCATGAAAAACGCTCTAGCAATCAGACAATATTTTGGGAAGGCGATTATGCCTCTTACCCGATTAGTCCGTTATCTGGAGGAAACTACGTTTATGCTCCAGAAACTCATGAATACACCTACGGAACATCCTCCGCAAGCAACCTTGAACGCCCCCTCTGGTATGCGGCGAAGTATGGTGGGTTCAAAGATTCCGATGAGAACAAAAAGCCAACGATTACACTTGATACAGAGGATGATGAAGAATGGGATCTATACAATAATCGTACAGGGGAGACAGGTGCAGACGGTGTTCCCGATAATTATTTCTTAGCCAGCAACCCTTCTTTGTTACGAGAGCAAATGCAGCGAGTGTTTGAAGGTTTGGTGAATCGTACTGCTTCTGGAACTAATGCTGCGGTGGTATCTAATACCAGTTCAGGTGTTGGTGCTATTTATCAGGCCTTGTATCAACCCTTGATTCGAGAAGACAGTAACGATGTCTCTTGGGTGGGGACCTTGCAGGCGATTTTTATAGACAGTAATGGCTTTCTTAGAGAAGACTCAGATGGAGATGGTGTACTTGATGATTATAGTGTCGACTATATTGTCTCACTAGAGTATGACACGAAGTCAAGTAAAACCATGTTGCAGCGTAAAACCTATGATGGCACTACGGAAACTGACTATGGTCCATTGGAAGAAGTAACAGACCTTAAACCTGCATGGTCAGCAACCAAGTCTCTGGCGTGTTTTTCTAATGTCAACGCCAAGTCGCAACGAGCATTTGGAGATGTTGCGTATACTTCGG
>ENA-OSET01001929-OSET01001929.1-sediment-metagenome-genome-assembly--contig:-NODE-1929-length-20782-cov-2.746197_pt1 | contig 20782 bp, 18 predicted proteins | sample MGYA00237882_ERZ534229 | MGnify/ENA primary metagenome ERZ534229 (study PRJEB26408, sample SAMN06266212) | sediment metagenome | isolation source: Hudson Canyon methane seep mesocosm | place... | reverse complement strand
TTGAATCTTAAGAAATAATGGCGTGGCAGAAAGAATAAAATAATTCTCAGAATAACACTTAGAGATACTAATAATCCTAATAATAACATTATCAGTGCTAAACGAAAATAAGCAAGAAGTTTTGAGCTTTTTAGTTTTGTAGGGTGCTGTTGCATGAAAAGCAATAATAATAAAAAGACGTTATGTTTTTGCTTGCTCAGAACAATTTAATGAACTTTAATTTTTTAATCTAATATTAGGCCAATGTTATCATATTATTCTGTTGTTGATGCCATTAGTCAGTTTTGAGTATTTTTGTATTCTTATTAAAAGAATATAATTAACTTCATTTATTATGATATCGTATTTTAAATTACACATAATTCCCCTCAATTTATTAAGTTTTCTTAAGCCCAAATCAATTCTAAAAGTGAGTTTTATTTTACTTATTCTTGGAATATTTACATCGTCTTCAAATCATACTCAACTAGTTTATTCAACCAACAATAAATTTGCAGCTGACGTCTCGGTTTATGTTACAGATAACAAGTTTTCTGCTGATTTATTAGTTTTTAAATGTGATTCGCAATTTTCAGCTAAAAAAAACAAAGGTTTGTGGTATTTTACAGACAACCAATTCTCTGCAGATAAAGTTATTTATTTCACAGACAATAAATTTTCAGCTGATTTGATTATATTCTTTACAGACAATCAGTTTGTGGCAGGTTGGGAGGATAACTCAAAAATACATTTGATGTATTAGTATAATAAATTACTTCTGTCACAATAGAATACCTGCTATGTACACATTATGGAATTTTATTTCTGAGCTTATGCTTCTGGTGTAGCTTTAAGGGGGTAAAAACAAAAGAGCCAGCTTGCGCTGACTCTTCAGTTTTTCTTAGTAGCGGGGGTAGGACTTGAACCTACGACCTTCGGGTTATGAGCCCGACGAGCTACCAACTGCTCCACCCCGCGATGAGGTTCCGATTCAGCTATATGCTAGGTCATAAACCCTAGCGCAGAAGCGGACGACAAAGGTAGTCCGTCTTTTTCCATATCCAACAATAATAAATGACTTTTTGAAATATAAGTTATTCAAACTAAACGGACATCTTATTTTCTAGATATCAATAAGAGCAACAAGCTTTAATTGTATTTATTCATAATTTAAAACATACTTTAGAAATCCTTCACCAATGGGGATAGCTAGAGAGTTCACATCGCCGCTTCTTTCTGGATGCCATTGAACTCCGACGAAGAAGGGGTGAGCGATTGTATCCTTGTGTCGAACACCCTCTGCCAATCCGTCTGGAGCAATAGCCCAAACTTCCAAATCTTCTGCCAAACGAGAAATACCTTGATGGTGATTACTCACGGGATCTAAAATATCGGATACATTGATTTCAAAGACGCCGATGTTTTTTACGATTTCAATAGGGTGATTTACTGCGCCAGAGAGTCCCCTGTGAATACTACTGAGAGTGTCTGGCAGGTTAGGGTGAAGGCTACCTCCTAAGTGTACGTTCATAAATTGAAGACCTCGGCAGACTCCGAGGCACGGAGTTCCATTTTCTAAAGCATAGTCTAAAAGTGCTCCTTCGAGTTCATCTCTTAGTATGTCTATAGTCCCACATCTTATTGTGTCAAAAGAGTTGCCGTAAAGACCGGGGTGTATGTCTACACCACCAGTCATTATTATTCCATCAGCATTTTCAAGCTCTAGGGTTAATTGAGAAAGGGGTGTAGTATATGCGTTAACCCAATTTATTTCAATCGTAGTATCGAGTTTCTCAATGAAATTACGGTATGAGGAAGAGCTATTTTGTTTAGATAGGACGATTGTGATAGACTGAGGCTTTTCTTTTAAAGAATAGTTGCTATCACGACACGCATAAAATGTGCAAATAAAGAAGACTAAAAATAAAAGGCGGAGTTTATCCATACTCCAAAAGTAAGTTAGCCTTTATGTAGTCCGCACTCTTGAGACGATTTTTCCCACCACCATCTCCCTGATCTTGGATGCTTTCCCTCTGTAACAGCCCTAGTACAAGGTTCACATCCAATTGAAGGGAATCCTTTTTTGTGGAGCGAGTTTATTGGCACGTTGTGTTTTTCTAAGTAGTTTTCTAAATCTGAATCAGACCAAGTTAGAAGTGGGTTGAATTTTAGAAGCCCAGAAAGTGAATCAAGTTCTATTCTAGGGAGATTATTCCTATTGTCTGATTGATCAGCTCTCAGACCTGTTACCCAGACTTCAGCTCCTTCTAATGAACGTAAAAGTGGTTTAATTTTCCTCAGACGACAGCATGTTTTACGTGATTCAACAGACTTAAAAATAGAATTAATACCCTGCTCATTAACGAATTCTTCAAGGCTTAATGTTTCTGGAAAAAAGCTATCAATTTCAACTTTATATCTTGCTTTCGTTTTCTCTATGAGATTATATGTTTCAGGAAACAGTCTGCCAGTGTCTAGAGTTGCAATCCTAATAGGGAGCTTGTTTCTGCAAATGATGTCTGTTAAAATTTGGTCTTCAAGCCCCAAAGAGGTTGTGAATATAACCCCTTCCGGGTGCTTGTCACAAAGTTCCATCAGCGCCACAACAGGGTCTGAGTTCAGGTTGAAAGGAATAGATTGGCTAGTCATAGCCGGCAAAGATAGGATAACCCTACATATCTTATAGGATTAAAGTAATATTAATCTAATTTTTTTAAATCAAATCTATCAAAGTTCTTTTTTCTAGTACTTTAAGGTTAGCATCTCTCACCTCTGCCATTAATTTATTCAATCCGCAAGAGATTTCATTACAGTCATCACAACGCTCATAGAAATTTAATGAGACACATTTTAATGGGGCTATGGGGCCGTCTAAAATTCTAATTACTTGAGCTAAATTAATTTTATCAGGAGGACTCGTGAGAAAATAACCACCGCCCTTTCCTTTTTTACTGCAAAGAATATCGTTTTTTCGTAATTCTAACAATATAGATTCTAGAAATTTCACACTTATGGGATGTTCCTTTACGATGTGGCTTATAGGAAGAGGTCCGTTGCCTTCATTGCGAGCAAGAGAGGTGAGAGCTTTGAATGCATATTGAGCTTTTTTAGAAAGCATTGGGGGGTTAGATTTCTGATTCTAGTTAGGTAAAAGTAACATTATAAATATAGATTTAGTGTTGTAATGAATCCACCGTTTTTAAGGATATCTGATTAAGGTAATAATCAGTACCTTTATGGCCATTATTATTTTCACTATAAGTCGAAATCACATTACTTATGTTTAGATATATTTTATCTACTTCATTTTTGTCTATTATTACTTTTTCACTGAGCTTTTCCCAAACTGGTCACATTGCTATAGAATGGAATGAACAAGTTTTAGAAGCAATTAGAAATGACTTTGCGAGGCCTACAGTTCACGCTCGTAATCTCATGCACTCAAGTACGATAATGTATGATTGTTGGGCTGCTTACGACACAACATCTTCTGAACATTATTTCTTAGGTAATACGATTGGAAGCTTTACGAGCGTTTTTGACTTCGAAAATTTTGAACCTAACATTCCTTCTAATTCCATAGATAAGATCATTGCTCAAGAGGTTTCTATGAGCTATGGAGTTTATAGATTGATTAAGCATAGGTATATGAGTTCTCCGCAATGGTCTTCAACGCTTTTAAACATTAATGCGCAAATGGCGTCACAAGGTCTTGATACCTTAATTGTTTCAACGGATTATTTAAATGACGGACCGGCTGCTCTTGGAAATTATTTAGCGGAACAGATTATTGCTTTTGGAATGCAAGACGGAGCAAACGAGGCGGGAGATTATGCGAGCACTTGCTACACATCTTCAAATCCTAACATTCTGCCAGAAGAACCTGGGACAAGTGGTATCATTGATCCTAATGCTTGGCAACCTATTGAGCTTTCTGTTTCTATAGACCAAAGCGGTGAGGTTATCACTGAGGTACCCCCATTTTTAGGCCCTGAGTGGGGAGAAGTACAAGGCTTTGCTCTCAGAGATTCCAACTTGACTCATGTTGTTATAGATAGTTGTACGTTTAAGACATACTACAATCCTGGTCCTCCAGTTTATTTAGACACCAATGTTGCTTCTAGCTTCGATGAGAGCTTATATAAGTGGGGATTCGGAATGGTAATAAAGTGGTCTGAGCATCTTGATCCTTCTGACGGTGTTATGTGGGATATAAGCCCTGGTTCACTAAAGTATAATGGTGAGACTCCTCCTGTTGAAGAGTTTGCAAATTTCTATGATTGGGAGCGAGGTGGTCTTGTGAGTTGGTATAATGAAGATGGATCTTTCGGCGGGAATGGTCACGAAGTAAACCCATTTACGGGTCTACCATATGAACCTAATATAGTTCCCCGTGGAGATTATGGACGCGTAATTGCTGAGTTTTGGGCTGACGGCCCAGATTCAGAGACACCTCCTGGTCACTGGTTTACTCTCCTTAATGAATTCATTCTTGTTCCACAATCAGGTGAGCATAGGTGGAGGGGGCAAGGGCCTATCATTGAAGATGAGGAGTTCGCTGTAAAGTCCTACTTAGCTTTAGCTGGCGCTATGCACGATTGTGCAATCGCCGCTTGGAGCAATAAAGGATGTTACGACTACATCCGACCTGTTTCAGCTATTCGTTATATGGCGGAGAAAGGCCAAAGCACAGACATGACTCTTCCTAATTACCATCCAGCAGGCCTACCCCTGGTGCCTGGGTTTATTGAAGTTGTAGATGATGATCATCCACTTGCCGACTTTGGAGACGAGGATCATGTTGGGGATATTGCAATACATAGTTGGAAAGGACCAGATTATATTGAGGTTCCTCAAATTGACGAAGCTGGTGTGGGTTGGATTTTAGCCGAGCAATGGTGGCCATACCAACGACCAAGTTTCGTAACACCGCCTTTTGCGGGGTACTTCAGCGGTCACAGTACGTTTTCACGAGCTGCAGCTGAGCTCTTAGAGATGTTAACAGGTTCTGCTTTTTGGCCTGGAGGAATGGCTGAGTGGTCCGCTCCTCAAAATCAATTTCTAGTATTCGAAGATGGTCCTTCTGTTGAATTTAGCCTTCAGTGGGCTACATATTTAGATGCTTCTAACGAAAGTGCTCTTTCTAGGATTTGGGGAGGTATTCATCCACCTGTAGATGATGCTCCAGGGCGTTATGTTGGAATTCTTGCTGGTAGAAATGCATTCAATTTTGCTGAGACTATAGTTTTCCCTGACTGGGCAATGGAATTTGGAGGTGAAGGGTTCTTACCAAGTGAAGAATGTAGTTGTGATTTTGACAATGATGGAGTAGTGGGCTCATCGGATTTGATGTTGTTTCTTGCTGCGTACGGTTTAGGTTGGGCTGGTCCGTTTGATTTGGACAACTCAACAGTTATTGGTGCTCAAGATTTACTTGTGTTTTTACAACGTTTTGGTCAATCATGTGACTAAGATAAAATTGTATTTTGTATTTTTCGAAAAATTAAAAAACCTACAATGTTTATAAAAGAACACGGAACAGCTGCAATTCTTCTGGCAGCAATTTTTCTCGCTTTGGGCTTTATGCTTGGAAAAGTAACAGGGAAAGGACATCATGGATGTAATAAAGGACATCACAAGTCCTCTTGCAATCATGTTTCCTCTTGTAATCATGGAGAACATTCATCAAACAGCGATTTCGTATTTCATTCGGATGATCATATGATTGTTGTTGAGTCAATGATGAGCGAAGGATTTCAAGGAGATACTATTTTAACAATACCAGGTGGAGAGATTCATGTGTCAATAGATGGAGATAATGTTGACGTTAGAGTTGATGTTGATGAAGAAGACTTGCATGAACACAAGGAACACGGGCAGCACGGGGAACATAAAGAGGTGAAAGTAGTTAAAGTCATCACGGTAGATGAAGATTAATTTTATATTATGAAAATTATATATTTATATAAGCCACTTGCATTTTTTATCCCAGTTGTAGCTATCGTATCGTTGTGTATTTCTGGATGTTCCTCTGAATTGGAGCCTGGTAATGACTCATCAAGTGAGAGCTTGTCAATAGAAGAAATAAATGCTAAACGCGGAGATGCATGTGACTGCATATCAAAAACTGTAACTAAAATTGATGCTTTTACAGTTAAAATGAATTCTGGAGAGTATAAGAAGAGTTCAGATTTAAATTCAGCTTTAATTGTTGCTATGAAGGGTTGTATGACTCCTACGGGTAATAAGGAAGCAGATGCAGCTTGGTCTGTTTCTATGTCTGGTTGTGAGTCTTTTCCATCAATTAGAGAATCAATGATGTTAGTCAGTCAAACAGCTGCTCTCTTAAAGCAAGCTGAACAGGAAGAATTATTCAAACAAACGGGAGGCGCAAGTGGTGCTGCTGAAATTTTAAACCGTCTAAGTAATAAAAACAAAAACAAGTAAGGCCTGGTTAATCACCAAGTCCAAGTTTTTGGATTACTAAATTAACTTCTTTTTCTGTGCTTCTTAGTTTTGAATTACACAGTTCAAGAAGTTCTGTAGATCGTTTAATTGTATTTGTTAGCTCATCTATTGAGAGCTCATCATTTTGTAGCGAGGAAAGTATTTTCTGAAGTTCTGTTATCGAATCATCATAATTCATATCCTTCAGGGACTTTGTTTTATTACTATTTGACATGTGTTTTTATTTGTTTTTACATTGAATAACTTCAGCGAGTAAGTTGCCTTTATGCATCTCAATTTCAATATTATCTCCTTTTTTAAGATTTTTAGAGTCTTTGATAGATTTTCCATCAAGCCTAACAATGCTGTATCCTCTAGATAATGTATTTTCTGGTTTAATAAGCTCCATACTAGTGGCTAGGCTCAGTAGTGTCTCTTTCTGCTTAGTGAACACTCTTTGAAACTCTCTATATAAATCCACCTTAATTTTATCTAAAGACGATATTTCTTTATGAAGTAGTCTTATCGGAAGATCTAATAATGTTGTTTTTGCACTGCTTAGATTTGTTTTTTCTCTGTGAATAATAGTCTTACTTCTACTGCCAATTCTAGTGGCGATATCTATCAACATAGAAGAAAACATCAAGCTTTTATCTACCACGAAATCACCTACGTCGGTAGGCGTCTTAAAATATCTATGAGCAACAAAATCAGCTATTGAAAAGTCTGTTTCATGACCAATTCCCGTTAGTACTGGAGTTGTAAGTTCTCCTATTTTGATAGCTAATTGGATATCATTGAAACAGTCAAGGTCTAGAGGTGATCCTCCACCTCTAATTAGGACAATAATATCCGAATTAGATTCATTTGCTTTGTCAAGAGAATGGCATATTTGGGCAACGGCGTCTTTTCCTTGTACGGAAGCAGGAAACACCTTTATTTCAAATCTAAATAGCCATTCGTTATGCAGTACATGGTGAGCGAAATCCCTGAATCCAGATGTGCCAGGAGATCCAATAAGAGCAATTCTATGAAGCACAGTAGGCAGTTTGAGTGCTGAGTTTTTATGCTGCAGCCCTTCTTCTTTAACTTTCGCTAAAGTCTCAGCTTTTCTACGTTCGAGCTCTCCTAGCATAAAGGATAAATCGATTTTAGAAATATCTAAGCTTAAACCATGAATTTCACTAAACTTAACCCTGCACTGGAATATGATTTCACTCCCATTTTTAAGTACGCTTGTATAAGATTCACCTAGGTCTGCTTTAACTTTCTCAAAAGTTTTACGCCAAAGCATCGCTTTAATTGCAGCTTTTCGTATCCCATTACTCTCTTCGACAAGGTCAAAGTAAACATGTCCTGATCTACTGTGAGTGACTTTCGCAATCTCAGCTTTTACCCAGAAATCAGCACTTCCAGTTTTAGCTTCAAGAGCATTTTTAATGCTTCTGTTAAGCTGAAAGAGGGTGAATACCCTACGGTCTGATTCAGTGTTTATTTCTGGACTACGACTCTCCATGATTGTGGAGTGAAGGTAGATGAAAATTGATCTTGTGGTACGAATCGAATGATTTGAATTCCGTTACAAATCTCATTGGCGTCAATCGTTAAATATTCATTAGCTATTAATGATGTAGTGTAATTTAAGCGACCGTTTAAATCATACAATGACACTATACCATTTACTACAGCATTCATAGAAATACCATTTGATGACACTATTGGTTGATCCATTAACCTATAGAGCTCCTCTATACCATTTGTGTTTTCGGCTAGTGACAAAGACATGCCGTGATAAGCATCTCCAAAGGTCTGACTTTGAAGGTTTGCAGCAAGGCCAGACATGTAAAAGCCCACATCGCCACTACCGGTTTCAGGTGCGATCCAAGTAGTTGTGAAAATACCTGTAGAATTAGGTGTGCTGTGTTCTACGATGTGTCTCGACTCTACTGATTCAATTTGGACAGAAGTTCCAGGATTGGTGAACTCTCCAGCATTTGACCCATCAGGAAAAACGGATGTGGCTTGAAACCCATACCCAACCGCTGTGTTGGAGGTTACATTAAAGCTCACTTCATATGTATCTCCTGCCATGTAAGTTGATACTTCTTCTCCTATAATATTCGTAATAGTCATGCTAGATGAAGCAGTCATAGCCCCTGGTTGGTTATGGCATTGTATGCATGATTGAGCAGATCCTGGAGCACCTGTTCTGTCTTGGTTTTGGACTTCAGCCACTCCATCAGAACTAGAAATAAGGCTTAAAGCAATGATTGATACAGCAGACATTGCGAAGATTATTTTTTTCATAATGCGAAATTACACTTTTCATATTAAATGTATATATGTTGATCAACTAAATCACCCTCGTGTTAGTTTATTTGATCACATTACTGTTACTAGATGCGTCTAAATAATTGTAGGTAACATATATTTTCCATACAACTATCGCCTTATCGAAAAGAGATAGCTTTAATAAATCAGGTCGTCTATGGATTTTAGGAAGTATTAGTTTATTAATTCTACTTAAAACAGTCCAAAAAATAAGTTTCATTTTTATGTTTTTGCTCTGGGAATGATTGATGCAAGATAGTTACTAAAGACTTTCAACAGTTTAGAGTGAGCAAAATCCTTAAGGGGTGGTCGTTAATGTGAAGTGTTTTCTTGAAATTTGTATGTTATGAGTACAAGTGTAAAGCGAGATTTCAGACGGGATAGGATAATATTAGTTGTGCTGATATTAATTGGTTGCTCTAGTGGCGTTGTTGCTCTAGTAAGTGATGATGAAACGCCATCACAACAAAAGCAATACTTGTCTCATCCGGAACCTATATCTAAATTAAATGGGTATAATCTACCAGAAAAGGTACTAGCTGTGGCTCATGGGGAGAGTGCTAATAATGAATTTGTGTTAAGTGAAGATATTGTAGAGCTGAAGACTAAAGATGTAAAATTAGGATCTTTACTGCCTTGTAGTTGCTGTAAGCAAACCATAAGAGTCCCTAAAAACCCCTACACAAGACATCAGTCGGCAGCACGTTCTTTACCCAGTAGTTTTTTTGTAAAAAATGATGCTGAGTTATCATATGGTTTAAGTGTAAATAAACTTGTTGAGGTGTCAGATGGACGGGGGTATAGGATTGATAGACTTAAATACAGTAAAGCTGTTCTCCTCCCAGAAGTAAGAGATCTATTAGAAAATATGGGACATGACTATGCGGATGCTTTAAAAGGCACAGATTCTGAAGGGACTGTGTTTAGAGTAACTTCTATGACCAGGACGGATAATCAGCAAAGAAGCCTACGAAGAAGAAACAGAAACGCCACCAAAAGTCAATCAACTCATAGTTATGGTGCTTCCTTCGATATTGCTTTTATGGATAGAGCAAACGAAGACGATAATTGTAATCGCCCCACACGTGAGATGCAAAAACTTCTTCTACGGTATCAAAAAGAAGGGAGAATTTTAATCATTCCTGAAGGAGGGTGCATGCACATCACCCTTTTAAGAGTTAAATCTTAGTTTAAGAGCACTCTTTTTGTCCCCCACTTTTCAGTTTCGATAAAGAACATTCCCTCTGAGAATTCTGAAAAGTTTATTGAGATACCTTCTCCAATTTGAATAATTCTTCCGGCTATATCTCTCACTTTCCATCTTACATTTAATGGTAAGCCATGTAGAGTTGTTATTCCATTTATTGCTGGGTTAGGAGCTATAGACCAAACTAATTCATCGATTTCACTGACTTCAACACTTTCACATTCTTGATGGTATGTTTGCATCCACAGCATACTACCGATAATTGCTGGTCCGGCACAGTCTCCATGGCTGAGCGCCCCTCCGTTTGAAGTTACGACGCTAGTTGCTCCATTTGCATTCATCCATTCTTCTGCAACAAGGGCATTCTGATAGAAAACCTGCTCGTCTTCTGTACAGTAGTACATTTTCATAGGTGATAGAGGTACCCATTGGTAGACGTCGTTGTCCTGAGCTGCGATGTTAAATGGGTGGTAAGGGTTGTTGTTTAGTTCCTCTATGATGCCTGGTTGAATCAGATCGCTAAGTAAATCAGGAAGGTATGCGTTAATTGTGGCGCCATCAGTTTCACCATCGAACAGTGCGGGTAAACCTGTTGCGTAAGGCTCTTGGAAAATCTCGCTTAGGTCTTCGTATATATTTCCGTAGTAGCTATTCCAGCCTATGATGTTGTATGCTATGTAAGCTGGGTTTGAGTAGGTTTCACTTTCAGCTATTTGAATAGATTGAGTTCCAGAAATGTCATAAGGACCGCTTAGAGGAGCTGAAGCAGTTAACGGATAATCTTCTGACCAGTTTTCTTGAAGTTCTCTCGAAAGAGCCATTGAAGCATGACCACCTTGCGAATATCCTGTTGAGTAAAATTCATCGTCAAAGCTGAATCCCAATTCTAACCCAAGTGTCTCTGCTGCTTGAAGTAAGTACACTCCTGCATCTGCTTCAGATTGAGCGTGTACATATGGATGCATAAGGTCTGAAATTCCAAGTCCAACGTAGTCTGGCATAAGAGTAATGAAGCCCGGACTAGACATTAAGTATCCTAAGCTACCCTCAGTTGATAAAAATGAAGGGGCGTCTGTACGTTTGAAAATTGTTCCGTGCATGTATGTTATCACTGGCAAAGAACATTCTTCGTCTGTCCCAACAGGAATGAACATTGCTCCACTTACTGTTATCATACTATCGAGATATGGCATCTCGTAAGTAACTCGATATGCATCTACACCAAACTCAGCTGTATAAATACTAGCAGGAAGTTGGAAATAAGTAGCAATATTAGCAATGTCATCAGAAGTGTATGAATTTAGGAGTTCAGCTGTTTGAGCTAAAGTGCTTGTATAGGTAGTCATAGCAAGCAGTAAAGTCGCAAAGGAAAAGGTGTAAGTTTTAGTCATAATTAAAGTATAGGATTCAATAAGATTGTAAATTACGACTTATAAGTGTATAACCTCACCATAAGCTGCTGCTGCTGCCTCCATAATAGCTTCTGAAAGAGTGGGATGAGGGTGTACGGTTTTTATAAGTTCGTGACCAGTTGTTTCTAATTTTCTAACGGCTACAAGCTCTGCAACCATTTCAGTTACGTTAGCGCCTATCATATGGCCGCCTAAAAGCTCGCCGTATTTAGCGTCGAAAATTAATTTTACGAAACCATCTTTGTGGCCAGCTGCGCTTGCTTTTCCAGAAGCGGAGAACGGAAACTTACCTACTTTGATGTCGTATCCGGCATCTTTAGCAGCTTGCTCAGTCATACCTACGCTTGCCACCTCAGGGAAGCAGTAAGTGCATCCAGGAATGTTATCGTAGTCAAGAGCTTCGGGTGATTGCCCTGCAATTTTCTCAACACATATGATACCTTCAGCGGAAGCTACGTGAGCTAAAGCTTGTCCTGGTACGCAATCGCCAATAGCGAAATATCCAGGTATGTTACTCATGTAGAACTCGTCAACAAGTATCTTGCCTTTGTCTGTTGCTATACCTACATCCTCAAGACCTATGTTTTCGATATTAGCTACGACTCCTACAGCACTAAGTACAATATCGCAATCGATAACCTCATCACCTTTTTTTGTCTTAACAAAAACTTTACATCCGCTACCCGAAGTGTCAACAGAAGTGACTTCTGATGAAGTTTTTATTGTGATTCCTTGCTTCTTGAGAGATTTTTGAAGTTGTTTTCCAACTTCCTTGTCTTCAATAGGAATGATTCCATCCATGTATTCTACTATGGTTACATCTGTTCCAATAGAATTGTAGAAGTACGCGAATTCAACCCCGATCGCCCCTGATCCCACGACAACCAATTTCTTTGGTTGAGATTTTAACGTCATGGCCTCGCGGTATCCGATGATCTTATTTCCGTCTTGAGTTAGGTTGGGAAGTTGTCGTGATCTAGCACCTGTTGCAATGATGATGTTTGCCGCCTCCATAACTTGAGTACCGCCATCGTTAGCGGTAACTTCTATACGTTTTCCAGCTAGGACTTTTCCAGTTCCCATAATCACGTCAACCTTGTTCTTCTTTAGAAGGAAGGTTACTCCTTTAGACATTCCATCTGCAACTCCACGTGAGCGAGCGACCATACCTCCAAAATCCGCTTTAGGTTCTGCTACTTGAATTCCGTAGTCTTCAGCGTTCTTAATGTAGTCGAATACATTGGCGCTTTTTAGAAGAGCTTTAGTGGGTATACATCCCCAATTAAGGCAAATACCACCAAGTGATTCACGCTCAATCACAGCCGTCTTTAGGCCAAGTTGAGATGCGCGAATTGCAGTCACGTAGCCTCCAGGGCCACTTCCTAAAACGATTACGTCGTACTTCATATTAGATTCGATTATTAGCGAAAGTTGCTGAATATTGGAAGTGCAAAGTTAGTTGGTAGTTGGTTATTTTAATGCGTCAATTTATGACTGTGTGTTCCATGCCTAGGACATTACCTTTGCGGCATAATTCCAATTATGAGAAACTTAGTATTGTTTGGTCCTCCAGGCTCAGGAAAAGGAACGCAAAGCGCATTTTTAGTAAAGCATTACAATCTTGTGCATCTAAGTACAGGTGATGTGTTTAGGTTTAATATTAAAGGTGGTACAGAGCTAGGTAAACTTGCCCAATCTTATATGGATAAAGGGGAATTAGTTCCGGATGAGGTTACTATATCTATGCTTGAACAGGAGGTGGAGAAGCATCCTGATGCAAAAGGATTTATTTTCGATGGGTTCCCAAGGACTACTGCTCAGGCTGTGGCTTTGGATAAATTTCTCGAGACACGAGGAGTTTCAATTGAGTCGATGCTAGCTCTTGAAGTTGAGGTGGAAGAGTTGAAGAAAAGACTCTTAGCCCGCGCTGAAACAAGTGGACGTGCAGATGATTCAAATCTTGATGTGATTCAAAATCGAATTGATGTTTACAATGCTGAGACAGCTCCCGTTGCTAATTTTTACAAGACAGCCGGCAAGTTTAAATCCATCAATGGACTAGGGTCTAAAGAAGATGTCACAGGGCGTTTAGTAGCTGCAATAGGATAATGGCTATTCAAAATTTTGTGGACTATGTGAAGATATGCTGTCGATCTGGAAAGGGTGGAGCAGGATCTATTCACATGATGCGTAACAGAACCACGTCTAAAGGTGGACCCGATGGAGGTGATGGGGGAAGGGGAGGACATATAATCGCAGTGGGGAGTTCTCATAAATGGACGTTGTTGCATCTTAAATACAGCAAGCACGTAATTGCGGGTCATGGTGGAAGAGGGAGTGGGAACCACAAGCACGGAGCTGATGGTATTGATAAGATTATTGAAGTTCCTTTAGGTTCAATAATTAAGGATGCTGAGACTGGTGAAGTGGTTTGTGAGATTACTGAGGAAGGCCAAACTACAATTGTAGCCAAGGGCGGACTTGGTGGTCGTGGAAATGATCACTTTAAGTCCCCGACGAATCAAAGCCCAGAGTATGCTCAGCCAGGGCAAGATGGTATAGAGGAGTGGAAGATTATAGAGCTAAAACTATTAGGTGATGTGGGACTTGTTGGATTTCCGAACGCTGGAAAATCCACTCTTTTATCAGTTGTGAGTGCTGCCAAACCAGAAATTGCTGATTATCCTTTTACGACTATTCGACCTAATTTAGGTATGGTGGCCTACAGAGATGACAGATCGTTTGTTATGGCTGATATTCCTGGAATTATTGAAGGTGCTGCAGATGGGAAAGGTCTTGGAGTTAGGTTTTTAAGGCATATCGAACGAAACCCAGTATTGTTATTTATGGTTCCGGCTGATGCTGATGATATAGTTGCAGAGTACAGGACTTTATTAAACGAACTCGAAAAGTACAATCCCGAGATGCTTGCAAAGCAAAGGATATTAGCTGTTTCGAAGTCTGATCTTTTAGACGATGAACTCGAGGAGGATATGAGAGCTGAGCTTAAAAAAGAAGCTCCAGATTTAGATCCATTCTTCTTTAGTTCAGTATCGCATAAAAACATAGATAAGTTGAAAGATTTAATTATGTCAGCTATTGAGGATGCTAACCCAGATACAGGTTTGTCTAAGGGGCCTTTTGCGCCTTTGCCACCGCCTTTAGTAAAATAATTATATGACGAATTTGATTCTTTTAAGTGATGAAGTAAAGTCAGCTCTGAGTAAAGGAAAACCTATTGTTGCTTTAGAATCAACCATAATTTCTCACGGGATGCCATATCCTGAGAATGTTAAAACAGCTCGGAAATTAGGTGATATTATCCGTGATGAGGGTTGCGTTCCAGCTATTGTGGCAGTTGCTGATGGAAAACTGCATGTTGGTATAAGTGATGCGCTTTTAGAAAGATTGGCCACTGAAAAGGGTGTTCTTAAGGTGAGTCGTAGAGATATTCCCACAGCTCTTGCTTCAGGAGCGATAGGCGCCACCACCGTAAGTGGAACTTTGATTGCAGCTCACAGAGCTGGAGTGAGGGTCTTCGTAACAGGGGGAATAGGTGGAGTTCATAGAGGCGCTGAGAAAACATTTGATATCAGTGCTGATTTAGAGGAGCTAGCTATTAGTGATGTAGCAGTTGTCAGTGCTGGCGTAAAAGCAATTTTAGACCTACCTAAAACTCTTGAGGTTTTAGAAACGAAAGGAGTTCCAGTAGTCGGATTCCAAACAGATGATCTACCAGCATTTTACACTCGTAAAAGCGGTCTTAAACTCGTCGCAAGAGCAGATTCACCAAATGAAGTTGCCTCTATTATGAAAGCTAAATGGGATTGCGATATAGATGGTTCTATCCTTGTTATGAATCCTATTCCTGAAGAGTTCGAGGCTGATGCGGATATCATAAACGCATCGATAGATGAAGCTCTTGCTTTGGCTGATAAAAATGGCGTGTGCGGTAAGGAGATTACCCCCTTTATTTTAGCTCATGTAGCTAAGGTTACAGGAGGTGATAGCTTAGCTGCAAACATTGCTCTTGTTGAGAATAATGCGAGGGTAGGAGCGCAGGTCGCAAAAGCGTATTCTCTCCTTACCTAACTCGGTGTCGCAATTCGTATCTTCGCGCCGATGCAAGAAGAGAAAAACACACCTGAATTAGAAATTGATTTTCGCGAGATATTGCTGTCAGATTATAGAATGGCTTGTGTTAGTCGCGAAATGTCTGTTTTAGGTAGGAAAGAGGTGCTTACGGGCAAGGCAAAATTTGGAATATTTGGTGATGGAAAGGAGGTGTGTCAGCTTGCACTCGCTAAAGTTGTGAGGCCTGGTGACTGGAGGAGTGGCTACTATAGAGACCAAACATTTATGCTGGCTAGAAACCTCATAAATATCCAACAATATTTCGCGGCTCTGTATGGAGATACCGATTTAACACGAGAACCAACTTCCGGCGGGCGTCAGATGGGCGGACATTTTGCCACTAGATTTTTAAGCGAAGATGGCGATTGGTTGGACCAAATGGCAGACGTTAATAGCTCTTCAGATCTCAGCCCTACTGCTGCTCAGATGCCTCGACTTTTAGGGCTTGCTCAAGCAAGTAAGGTGTACAAGTCTCTGCCTGAAATGGCGAAAAAAATGGCGAAGTTCACTGATGGAGGAAATGAAATTGCCTTTGGAATGATAGGGGATGCAAGTACATCACAAGGCCTCTTTTGGGAGACCTTGAATGCAGCGTGTGTGCTTGAGGTACCTATGCTGATGTCAGTTTGGGATGACGGATACGGAATATCTGTGCCTAAGAAATACCATACCACCAAAGAGAGTATTTCCGAAGCCCTTCGCGGATTTCAAAAATCGGAAGGCACTAATGGGCTCACTATATTCAGAGTAAAAGGTTGGGATTACCCTGCTTTAGTTGCCACTTATGAAGAAGCAGCAAAGATTTGCAGGGAAACTCACTCGCCAGTACTCGTTCATGTAGAAGAGTTAACTCAGCCTCAAGGACACTCAACATCTGGCTCGCATGAGAGATACAAATCTAAGGAGCGCATGGAGTGGGCCGCTGAGTACGACTGTATAAACCAAATGGCGAAATTCCTTGTACTTGAGGGAGCTTCTACGGAAGACGAACTCGCTGCAATAAGAAAGGAGGCTAAGAAGGAAGTGAGGGAGAAGCAGAAAGAGGCTTGGAATAGTTTTAGAGTTGATATTGATGGAGATATTGCTTCTGCGGTAGCTCTATTGCGTGGTGTTGAAGGGGATGATTCTAAAAGAGCGGCAAAGCTTGAGAAGGCAATGGATCCTGGACGTGCTGATGTGATGTCAACTCTAAGGGAAGCTATGCTTGATACAGCTGGGGAAGATAGTCCGGGAAGGAAGGCATTACAGGTTTGGCTTAAATCTGCAAACGTCAAGTCGCAACACAGATATAGCTCTAGCCTTTATTCTGACGGAGCAGATAGCGCACTTAAAGTGCCTGAAATACCAGTAATTTTCTCAGATGAGTTAGTTGATGGAAGGCAAGTGCTACAGAAAAACTTCGAAGAGATTTTCACGAGATACCCTAATGCACTTACTTTCGGGGAGGATGTTGGACGGATTGGAGGTGTGAATCAGGTGATGGAAGGCTTGCAGGATAAGTTCGGGGAAGAGCGCGTTTCAGACACCGGTATTAGAGAGAGCACTATAATAGGGTCGGGAATAGGAATGTCGCTTAGAGGTCTTCGCCCTATCGCTGAAATTCAATACTTAGATTACTTATACTATGCTTTGCAAATTCTCCGTGACGACCTAGCTACAGTTCGTTATCGTACAGCAGGAGGCCAAAAAGCTCCCCTTATTGTTCGTACAAGAGGTCATAGATTAGAGGGTATTTGGCATAGCGGATCTCCAATGGGCGCGATAATTTCAAGCCTACGAGGAATGCACGTTTGCGTTCCACGTAATATGGTACAAGCTGCCGGGATGTACAATACCCTACTTAGAGCTGAAGAGCCTGCCCTCGTTATAGAATGTCTCAATGGATATCGTAAAAAAGAATTTATGCCGTCTAATTGCGGTGAGTTCACAGTTCCACTAGGTAAACCTGAAATTACCCGTACCGGAACTGATATCACTATCCTTAGCTATGGTTCAACCTTCAATATATGCACAGAAGCGGCTGATCGTCTATCAGATCTCGGAATCGAAGTGGAACTGGTAGATGCGCAAACCCTTCTTCCTTTCGATATAGACTCATTAACGGCGAATTCAGTTTCACGGACGAATCGCCTATTAATCGTAGATGAAGATGTTCCTGGCGGAGCTTCCGCATTCCTGCTAGATCATGTTCTAAATAAACAAGGAGCATGGAAGTTCTTAGACAGTGCCCCTCGAACTCTAACAGCGAAACCTCACCTACCAGCATATACTTCTGATGGTGATTATTTCTCCAAACCATCCCTACAAGACATCGTAGAAGAGGCCTATTCTTACATGAACGAAGCAGACCCGTTACGTTATCCAATCCTATAATTACTGTGATGCAATCTCAAGATTTCACTTTGCACACAGAATACATCGACCTTTCTCAGCTTCTTAAAGCTGCAGGGCTTGCTATGTCAGGAGGAGAGGCTAAGATGTTTGTTACAGAAGGACTCGTGATGGTCAACGGAGAACCAGAGTCTCGCAAGCGCAGAAAGCTCCGTGGTGGAGATGTTGTTGTTTTCAACAATGAACACAAAGTCTGCATAATTACTGCCTAGAATTCGTTAAATCACTTTTATATTTCCCATCTTGCTGATTCGAAATCTATGAAAATGCGTAATTGCTATACCTATATAACTCTTAGTTTACTGTTTTTTTGCATAAGCTTTAACTCCTTAGCCCAAATAACAATTCGCGGAAACGTCATCGATAATTCGAATGGCGAGCCAATGTTTTCTGCTAGTGTTGTAGTTAAAGAGACTGGTCAAGGTGTGACTACGGATTTCGACGGTTTATTCCGACTCGAAGTTGCTAGCCTACCAGTTGTTCTTCAAGTATCATTTATAGGCTACGGAGCCGAGACCGTTACTGTAAGCTCTGATCGTGATAAAATTGTTATAAAATTATCACCCGATCAAATACTTATCGAAGCGGCCGAGGTCGTTGGAGAAAGAATATCGGAAAAACAGAAGCAAGCTCCACTCACAGTAGAGACGATGGATCTAATTGCCATTAAAGAAGCTCCATCAGGAAGTTTCTACGAGGGGTTAGGGAACCTTAAGGGCGTAGATCTTACATCTGCATCACTTGGATTCAAGATCATCAACACACGTGGATTTAATTCCACATCACCAGTTCGATCACTCCAACTTATCGATGGGGTAGACAATCAAAGTCCCGGACTGAACTTCTCCCTCGGAAACTTCCTTGGCGCTCCCGACTTAGATGTAAAGTCAGTAGAAATAATTGCCGGAGCCAGTTCTGCATTCTTCGGTCCTGGTGCTTTCAATGGCGTAATCAATATGGAAACCAAAGATCCTTTTGTTTTCTCAGGGCTCAGCGTCTCGACAAAACTTGGAGAAACTACAAAAAAGGGAGAGCAACCATTATTCGAAACTGCCTTTAGATGGGCTCAAATTCTAGATGATGAAGATGGGGATGCTGTATTTGCATACAAAGTGAACTTCTTTAAATTCTCAGCTTACGATTGGGAGGCAGTTAATTATGATCCTGTTGATGGGTCCTCTGTTTCAGCTTTAAACCCCGGTCGATTCGATGCAGTGAATATTTATGGAGACGAATACCAGCCTCGATTTGATTACTCTAGCCCTCCTGGAAATGCATATAGGGGCTTAGGAACCATTTACCGGACTGGATATAAAGAGAAAGATCTGGTAGATTACAATACAGACAATTTGAAGGTGAGTTTAAGCGGTCATTGGCGCTTGCAACCTGACAAAACATACGAGAGTCCAGAGTTGGTTTATGGATTTAATATGGGTAGAGGGACTACAGTTTACCAAGGTGACAATCGATTCAGTTTAAAAAACATCGAATTCTACCAACATCGCTTAGAGCTACGGAAGAAAAACAAGTGGTTTATAAGAGCATACAGGACCAATGAAGATGCGGGAGATTCATATGATCCCTACGCTACTGCGCTAAAGCTTCAGGATTCAACTAGGAACCACAACAATTGGGCGAGAGTATATGAAGAATACTGGGTAGATTCTATCGCACCATCTATCTCAGACACCTATCCCGATTTAGTGTTTCTGGGTTTTGATAGTGTCTTCACAGTTGATGGTACATTTCTCTATTTATTACCCATTGCAGGTATTCCTGAAGGAGCAGAAGATCAGTGGTTTGTTGAAAATCATGATAATCTCACATATTGGCATAGTCAAGTCGAGCAGTGGACAAACGAAGGATATGCAAATTTAGCTGCAGTTGCGATTGATCCCGTAGGTCATCTGGTCCCGGGTTCAGAAGATTTTAATACGCTGTTTAACAAATTAATTACGAGCAAGAACAACGAAGGTGAGGGTGGAACTCGATTTCACGATTTATCTTCTTTGCTACATGTTCATGGAGAATATATATTTGAGCCGTGGTTTCTTGAAGAAATTAGAGTAGGGGCAAATTTCAGACAATACACACCTATAAGCGAAGGAACTATTTTCAGCGATACTTCTGGCGTTGTTATTACCAATTCTGAGGTTGGAGCGTATATGGGCATGAAAAAGCGCTTTTTAGAAGATGAAATGATCGTCACAGGTACTGTGAGAATTGATAAAAATGAGAATTTTCCATTTATGGTGTCCCCAGCAATCTCATTGGTTTGGTCTCCCAATGCGAAGGATTTTGCAAGGCTTTCATTTAGTTCAGCACTCAGGAATCCCACTCTTGCAGATCAATATCTTTTCTTAGATGTCGGACCTGCAACATTGGTCGGTAATTTAAATGGAGTTCAAGATTTAGTTTCTATCCAGAGCTTTATTGATTACAGAAATGCACCCCCGCCCTTAGGTTCTATAGGTATGGATAGGAGTTATTTGGAGTATTTCGATATCGCTCCAATCAGGCCTGAGCAAGTGAAGACTGTTGAAGCGGGCTATAGAACTACAATTGGAGAGAAGCTGTATGTAGATGCTGGATGTTACTTCAGCACATACACAGATTTCATTGGTTATAACATTGGTCTTGATATTGCTTTTACGGATACCTCTCAATTTGCACCGGTACAAGGAATTGATGTTTACCGTTATGCAGCGAATTCGATTAATGAAGTTAGAACACAAGGTGCTTCAATCGGTCTGCAATATTATCTAAACGATAAGTTTTCTCTTACAGGGAACTACAGTTGGAATAAATTGGTGAAAACAAATGAGGATGATCCCATCATCCCTGCTTTTAATACACCAGAACATAAATTTAATCTTGGAAT
>ENA-OSET01001928-OSET01001928.1-sediment-metagenome-genome-assembly--contig:-NODE-1928-length-20797-cov-87.500820_pt1 | contig 20797 bp, 15 predicted proteins | sample MGYA00237882_ERZ534229 | MGnify/ENA primary metagenome ERZ534229 (study PRJEB26408, sample SAMN06266212) | sediment metagenome | isolation source: Hudson Canyon methane seep mesocosm | place... | reverse complement strand
TTTCTTTCTTTTCTATTAATGTGGTTTTTATCACCATAGGTACTTTCTAATATTAAAACATCTGATTTATAAGGTGGTTTAGGATTAGGTAATAATGGCGTATATGGCCCACCTAAATCACCAGAAAAAGTAATTCGCTGTTGATTAACATCACATTCTATATAAGCTGAGCCTAAAATATGCCCTGCTGGTTTAAATTTTATTTTTAATTTATTTTCAGTTTCAGAAAGCGCTATTTGTTGCCATTGACCATAAGGTACAGCTACGATTCTATCGCTTAATACCTTTAAAAATTTACTAATCAGTTGTTTATTTTTAGTAAACCCTATTTTCACTGCATCTTCCAAAACTAATGGTAATAATTTAGCTGTTGGTTCTGTGCAATAAATAGGACCTTCAAACCCAGCAGCCATTAAATAAGGAATTCGACCGACATGGTCAATATGACAATGAGTAACTAATAGTGCTTTGATTTGTTGAATGGGGAATTCAACATTTAAGGCGTTTTCTCCAGAACCGTTAGCTGAGGTTTCAGCTCCTTGGAATAATCCACAATCTATTAATACTGAGTTATTTTGCTCAATTTGTAATTCATGACAGGAACCGGTGACTCCATCAACCGCGCCATGATGTATGATTTTTGGGTAATTCATATCCTTATCCTATAGCCTTTTTGCAAGATAAGGGACTTTATAGCACCATTCTTAATTTTAAAATACAAAAAAGGCTACCGAAGTAGCCTTTTTAATTCTCAATATTTAATACAATTACTTACGTTTTCGGTTACCTGTAATGATAAAGCCGGATAATGCTGTCATAAATAACCACAACGCTGAAGGAATAGGAACAGCTGTTATTTTTGCGTAAAGATCAACTGATGATATTGTATCTTCTGACTGGGTAAATGAATTTTCAAATCCCCCCGAACCATTATCAAAACCTATTAGCTCAAAAATAAAGTCCTGATTATTTAACGAAAATGAAGCATTAAAATCATTAGCAGGTATTAATCTCACCCTATCATCAGTATCACCACTACTATTATCAGTTTCTGTAATCATCAAATCATAATTAAAAGAAAAACCACTTATTTCTATAGGACTAGTAAAATCCACCAAAAGATCTAGGCTTTTATTTGATACACTCAAATCATAAGATGATGATTGAGTAATTCTAGTATTAGAGTATATTAAAGTTGCAATTTTAAAGCGTTCACCACCTTCAGTAGTAAAATTATCAATACCTTCATAGCTTAAAGATGATTTCTTACCTATAGGAACTGGAAATTGTGGCGTTCCCCACTCTAAGGATGCCTTACCAGCCTCTTCCGAGAACTGACCAGCTACATTACCATTTAAAACAATAGCATTAACTTGACTGACATTTACAAGCATCAACACAAATACCATTTTATAATTAATCATCTTCCTTACTCCTTTCTTGCTTAACCAATACTTATTAGCGACTAAAAATCTATTGCTACACTTTAATTATATATTTTATAAAACCAAAGATACTTTGAGAATATGAATTTCTTCATAAATTAAATATACTAAATACCAAGCTTATATTAAATGAATACCTCACCAGTATCCCCTCCTTCACCAATCACATGAGTAATTGTTAAATTAGCAACACTCAAATCCCCATCACCATCAACCAATTGATATTCGAAAGAATCCGTCACATCAGCATTTTCTACAGCGGTCGTACTGTTATACCAATAAACTCCATCTTCTTGTATGTATAAAACTCCATTATCCGTATCAAATTGAAGCAAATCTCCTGCGTTAAGGAAGTTTTTAGTATCTCCTTCAAATGAAACACTTAGCACCTTAGCTCCATCAGCACCCAACAAATCATCAGCTGCATTATCTCCACCATTTCTAGCATTATTAATGACATTATCAGCTAACCATGCTTGTTCTTGAGATAAACTCTCAACATTATCAAATGCTTGAGGAACAGTATCTTTTATTAAAATATCAAGTACAGCAGGACTTGAAGTTACATTATTGTCATCAGTTACTGTAAGCTCAAATTGATCTACAATACTGTTATCTCCTGCTGAATGGTCTTTTGCTTCATCATCAGGTAAATAACTATAATTAACTACCCCTGAAGTTTCATTGTAACCATCGATACTCAACACACCACCTTTAGCCGTTGCTATATCAATAGGGGATGTTCCACTAGCAAGTAAATCGGCTTCAGGAATTTCAATACCTGCAACTGTTATAGATAAAACGCCTTCTGATGCATCTAACTCAAAATTACCGTTAACAGCTGTTGCCGCACCCTCTAAAACCTCATTATCACCAACATTTAATCCATTATGGTCAGTAACCTGCACTGCTGGTACTCTATTTACTACTGGTTCTTCCGCGACAACAGGAACAACTTGAGGTGCTAAGATTAAATCTTCCCCAGAAAAATCTAGAATTGGCACATCATTATTACTAATACCAATTGTCTCAAACCCACTATCTGGTGTTTGCACTGGGGTCAAATATTCAACATCAATAACAGTATGTCCATTATTTCCTGTTGTTACACCTGTTGACGCAGCACCTGCTGCTGGCGCTTCTAAAGTAGTAGGGTCAAATGTTTGATCATCGACTAAAGCTTGTTGTATTGCTGCTACTTCATCTTCCGCACTACTCTGAACAGGATTAGCCAAGGATTCACTTAAAACTGGTTTAATGACATCATCATTTAATGAAGTATTGCTGTTTTGTTCTAAATCTAATTTAGCTCCATCTACCGCAATAACTTTATTATCATTAGTAACTGATTTTATTTTTTCAGCGTTTGCCATGATGCCCTTCCTTTACTAAAAGTATTTAACTATTTTTGCACATTGTTTCACACAAAAATAAAAAAACATATTGTACTTTGGTACAGTTTTCTATTTTTTGTGATGCACTCAGCACTCTTTATTTGTTTTATCTGTTTATCACTATTGCCCAACCAAAACTTCCAATAATTTTGCGACCATTTTTCTTGTAACCCACGCTTCACCTGCATCAATTACTTTAATCATTTTTACTGCATAATGATCTAACTGACTTAAACTCTGATAGCCTTTCGCACCAGCAATAAGACAGGCTAAAACTTCATCATCACTAAGTTTATTAGCAACTACTATCACTTTGCTGTCAGCACTTACTTTTAATAGTAAACGAATATAGTCATATGTTTCAGCCTGACGCATATCGAAATTAAGCACAATAACTGAGGGTTGTACTTGCTCTGCGGCATTTAAAGCTTGCACGTCATCATCAAAAAAAGAAATATTCATCTCTTCTTTGTCAAAGACTTGACTTAATTGCTCTGTGATACCAATTGCTTGTACATTTATCATTTTAAACAGGCTTGTGACCTTAAAGTGTTTTTATTTAAATTTAATTATTTAGGTGTTATCTCTAAAGGTAGTTTAACCTGTTTTTCATTTTTTCCTAGTGTACAAAGGTACTAGGGTAATTGGAAGTGAGACTTTAGCCTCGCTCTTTTTTTAACAGCGAGGCTAAAGCCTCACTTCCTTTGCTCCTCGACAATTGCTCCTGCATTGTTCTACTACACGCCATCCATGGCGCTATGCAAAAATGATGTTCGCCACATCCCTGTCATCATTTTTTGCTCCTGCAAAAATGATGTTCGCCACATCCCTGTGGCTTAAAAAATAGCATCGTCTTCGTCAATTAGGTTTTCTAGTGAGCTCATGTCTTGTCTTAGCTGCTTTCTAACATTTAACTTCGCTTGTACTGCTTCTGGTAGTTCCGTATAAACAAAAATCTGCTTTTCCATTAACAAATCAACTAAATCTTCTATAACCCTAGCCATTTCATTGTCAGATCCTGTTAAGGCTTTCTTAACCTTATTAGGGCTTACAGTGTTGTTAATAAAGACTGTAATTTCCGAGTCATTTTGCTCTAGCCATTGAGCATTTTCATCATTTTTATTTTGATGTATCGTAACTATCTCACCCTTGTTATTTCTTGTTACATAAGGCATTTAATTAAACTCCTTTAATTTTTTTATTTAAAAAATATTTTTAATCACCTTGCAATAACATTAGCATAAAATTGGGACTATACTTTTAAACTTGTACCCCCCTATTACCTACTCCCTTTTAATAACAAAACTATGACAGCAGAAAAACCACCCATCAGTGAATTTGATTTATCTTCAATCAATAACCACGATGATTCTTTATTATTGGCTTTGCTTTCTGTCTGTAAAATATTACATCGCCCTCGTTCAGCTGAATCACTTATTGCTGGCCTGCCCTTAGTTAATAATAAATTAACACCTGCATTATTTATAACTTCTGCCGAACGCGCAGGCTTTTCTAGCAAGCTAATTAAACGGCCATTGGACAAAATATCCAACTTGGTTTTACCCGCTGTTTTACTGTTAAAAAATAATAAGTCTTGTGTTTTAATTGCAAAAGATGATGATCAACTGCGTATTATTTTGCCTGAATCAGATAATGGTGAAAAAAATGTCAGTTTAGATGAGTTACAAGAGGAGTATCTTGGCTCTGCATTCTTCATTCAGGTTAATCATCAATTCGATGATCGTACTGCACATTCTGCAACACCCAAAATTAAGCACTGGTTTTGGGATGTTATATTTAAATCTTGGCCTATTTATACTGAAGTTTTAGTTGCCTCACTACTTATTAACCTTTTTGCGCTTGCTTCACCTTTATTTGTCATGAATGTGTATGACAGGGTTGTTCCTAATCACGCCATTGATACGCTATGGGTACTCGCTATTGGAGTGACTATCGTTTACCTGTTTGATTTTATGATGAAATTATTGCGGGGCTATTTTATTGATATTGCAGGAAAACGATCGGACATTATTTTATCAGCCAATATTTTTGAAAAAGTACTTGGTATTAAAATGGAATCACGTCCTGCTTCTGTCGGCGCATTTGCCAATAATTTGCATGAATTTGAATCCTTTAGAGACTTCTTAACCTCAGCTACATTAACAACCCTAATAGATTTACCTTTTCTATTTATTTTTGTTGCTGTTATATATATGTTGGGGGGAGATTTAGCACTTATACCCTTGGCCGTTTTACCACTTGCGATTATTGTTAGCCTTATGGTGCAAAAACCATTAAAAAACACCATTAATGAGTTGTTTAAATTTTCCGCCCAAAAAGGCGCTACTTTAATTGAATCCTTAACAAATCTTGATTCAATTAAAAGCTCAGGCGCTGAAAGTCAGATTCAAAGTCAATGGGAACAAAATATTGGTCAGATTGCACGCCTTAGCCTTAAGTCACGTTTTTTATCTGCAATCGCCGTTAATTTTTCAACGTTCCTTCAGCAATTAGCTTCTGTTGCCGTGGTCATTTTAGGTGTATATAAAATATCTGAAGGTGATTTAACCACTGGTGGACTTATAGCATGTACTATTTTGACAGGGCGCGCCCTAGCACCTGTTTCACAAGTTGCCTCTTTATTAACGCGCTACCATCAAGCACACGCATCATTAAGCTCATTAAACAAAATGATGTCGATGCCTGTTGAACGTGAAACAGATAAACCTTTTTTACATCGCCCTTCTTTTAAAGGCAGTATTGAATTTAAAAACATTAGCTTTAGCTACCCTGACCAACCTATTAAGGCTTTAGATAATGTTTCTTTTACAATTAATGCAGGTGAACGTGTTGGTTTTATCGGCCGTATTGGTTCAGGAAAAAGTACCATCGAAAAACTAATGCTTAAACTTTATGAGGCACAGGAAGGCTCAATTCTTATTGATGGCACAGATATAAGACAGATTGATCCATCAGATCTACGTCGCCAGATTGGTTATGTTCCCCAAGATATATCTTTAATGTACGGCAGTGTTAAAGATAACATTACACTTGGTTCTCGTTTTGCTGATGACAAAGCTATATTACGTGCAGCTGAAACTGCTGGCGTTACTCATTTTGTAAACAAACACCCTGCTGGATTCGATTTACCCGTAGGTGAACGAGGCTCTGCTCTTTCTGGAGGCCAGCGGCAAAGTGTTGCAGTAGCCAGAGCATTATTATTATCCCCTCCTATGTACATTATGGATGAGCCAACTAACTCTATGGATAACAGTACAGAGGAAGCCTTTAAGCAAAGGTTTTCTCAACACTTAAACGCCCAAACATTGATTTTAATTACACACCGAGCATCATTACTTGCCTTAGTCGATCGATTAATTGTTCTGGATGGTTCTAAAATCGTTGCGGATGGCCCAAAAGCAAATGTACTGGATGCCTTAAAACAAGGACAGATCAAGGTTTCAGGATAAAATCATGTTAAATAAACTATCAGATTTAAAAAACAATTACCAACATCAAAGCGAAGACCAAGACTTCTTGAGTGATATTAATTCAGCAAACTTTCAAGGTGCATCAATACAGAGTCATTTAATTTTATGGCTTTCTTTTAGTTTTGTCATTATCGCTTTAATCTGGGCTAATTATGCGACACTGGATGAAGTCACCAGAGGTTCGGGAAAAACTATCCCTTCCAGTCAAATCCAAATCGTACAAAACCTGGAAGGCGGAATCCTTTCCGATATTTTAGTACAAGAAGGTGATCAAGTTGAAAAAGGCCAAGCCCTATTAAAGTTAAACCCCGTCAGGTTTGCCTCATCATTTAATGAAACTAAACTAAAATATTATGAATTACTTGCGACTACAGCGCGTTTAACCGCTGAAGTTAATAATGAGCCCCTTATTATTCCCGATGAAATACTTCAACATCATCCCAGCATAGCCAGTGATACAAAGTATTTATTAATTTCACGTCAGAATGAGTTAAAAGCAAATAAACGAATACTTGAAGAGCAAATCCAACAAAAGAAACAAGATATTATTGAATTAAATTCTAAAACCGCCCAAATTTCCAGAAGCTATAATTTATTAAGAAAAGAACTCAAAATGTCTGAGCCTCTTGTTGCTGAAGGTGCTATGTCTCAAGTTGAAATCTTACGTTTACAGCGAAGTACCAATGATTTAAAAGGTGAATTATCTTCAGCACGCTTATCTATTCCTAGAATAAAATCTTCCTTAAACGAAGCTAAAAATAAACTCGCTGAACTTGAAATCCGCTTTCATACCGAAGCCCTTGAAGAGTTAAACCTTGCCAAAGCAGAATTAGAACGCATATCAACAACTGTTTTAGCGCTAGAAGACAGAGTAACTCGTACTAAAATAATATCTCCTGTTAAAGGCACTATTAAACAGCTAAAAGTTTCAACCATAGGCGGCGTCATTAAACCTGGTATGGACTTGATTGAAATTGTGCCATTGGAAGACTTGCTTCTTATTGAAGCAGAGGTTAGACCTGCTGATATTGCTTTTTTATATCCGGGACAAAAAGCAATGGTAAAATTAACTGCTTACGATTTTTCTATTTATGGTGGACTAGAGGCTGAACTAGAACATATCAGTGCTGACACCATTATTAATGAGGAAGATGATAAAAGTTATTACCTGATCAGGTTAAAAACAAAAAAGAATTACCTTGAAAAAAATGGAGAACGGCTTAATATAATCGCTGGCATGACTGCCGATGTAGATATATTAACAGGTAAAAAATCAGTACTAGACTATTTACTTAAGCCTATTCTAAAAGCAAGAAACAATGCCTTAAGAGAACGCTAAAATAGAACATGGAATCAGGGACATTGCGTTGAAAAAACTCTTAATTTTTTCTGATAATGAAGAATTAATCATATTCTGCAAGGAATCTTTAGCTCCTCATTATCAAATTGATATTGTTAATATCTTTTTGCCAAGCTTAACTGCAGATATAGCCGTTATCGATGCCAATAAAACCACACAAAATAAAACCTTACTGTCCCAGTTTAATAAAATCAATATTCGCTGCCTTATTCTTGGTGATCAATGGTCTGATAAACAACAAATTGAAGTCTTTGTTCATGGCGCAGCTGGTTATTGTAATAAAAGTATAAGCAATACGCTTTTAGCTCAAGCCGTTGAATTTATCTTAAAAGGTGATATATGGATCCAACGTCATCTTGTTTCTAAAATTATTGGTTCATTAGTTCAAATGAAATCAACGGCAATTGAAACCAATTTAGAACAACAAAAAACTGATTCTGCTAACTTATTATTAACACTCTCTAACAGAGAGCTTGATGTTGCAAAAATGATCAGTTTAGGTGATAGCAATAAAGCAATAGCCTCATCCTTATCTATTTCGGAACGAACGGTTAAAGCACATTTAACATCTATTTTTAAAAAAACACAGGTTCGCGACCGCCTACATTTAGCCTTATTTATCAAGGATTTTAATTGATTAGCCAAACTAAATAGGCTATCGTTACCGCACTTTTCTTACTGATTATAAATACGGATATGAATCTTAAACATTCTCTTAGCATTAGTAGCTTACTTGCACTTAGTCTTTGTTCTGCTCAATCATCAGCTCAATCTTTACAACAAGCAATACAAAGAACGATTGATGAAAACCCACAAATCCAATCAGCTAAGTCAGAACGTTCTGCTGTTGAGAATGAAATAGACCAGGCAAAATCAGCCTATTTTCCAACCATTGATATTTCTGCAGGAATAGGTTGGGAGCAATCAACAAACCCAACAACGCGAGCTAGAGGTGATGGAACCGTTTCGTATGGTCGTGAAGAAGCCGCTATCCAGTTAAAACAAATGATTTTTGATGGTATGGCAACTCCCAGTGAAGTTAATCGTCACAAAGCAAGAACCAACGCCAAAGCCTACACAGTTTTTGGTCAATCTGAAATCACGGGTCTTAATGCCGTTGAAGCATACATTAACGTCCTTCGTCGAGAAGAGTTACTCATCTTGGCCGAAGAAAACTTAGCTATTCACAAAAAAACTAATAAACAGATTTCATTACGTAGTGAGCGTGGCATAGGTAAACGTGCAGATTCAGAACAGTCAAGCGGTCGACTAGCCCTTGCTGAGAAAAACACAATATCCGAAATAGGTAATCTTCAAGATGCAAAAACTGCATTTTTAAGAGTTGTTGGAGAACTTCCAACTAACTTACAAGCAATTACTGCTCCAACTGAAGCTTTACCGGCTAATTTGGAAGCAGCTGTTGAGCAAGCGGTTGCTAACCACCCTATTCTAAAATCAGCAAATGCAGATATTGACTCTGCATTTGCTCAACACGACACAGCAAAGGCGGCCTACCTTCCTCGTTTAGACTTTGAAGCCAGTGCTTCTCATAATGTTGACTTAGATGGTATTCAAGGGAAAAATGAAGATGCTACCGCTATGTTACGTTTTAAATACAATATATTTAATGGTGGTAAAGATATAGCGCGTCGCAAAGAAACAGCTAAATTAATCAACCAAGCTAAAAATATTAGAGATAATACCTTTAGACAGGTTGTTGAAAGCATGCGCTTATCATGGGTTGCTCACCAAACTTTAAAAAGCCAATTGAATTTCTTTAAACATCACAGAGATTCAAGTATTAAAAGTAACGCAGCTTATCAAAAACAATTTAATATCGGTCAACGTTCGCTATTAGATTTATTAGACTCAGCGAATGAAATGTTTGTTTCTAAAAGTTCTTACACAAATGCTAAATATGATGAAATTTTTGCACAATATCGTATTTTAACTAGCAAAGGTTCATTAAATAAGTTCTTAGATATCAAATTACCAGAAGAGTCTAAGACGCTTTAAAACCAATCATTAAAATAGCTATTTTTATTGGTAACAGGCAATGCTATTAAATTTAGCTTTTGTAGCCTTGATGAAACAACGTGGAATCAAGGTTTCGCTGAAATTTCCCTTGATTTCGTTTTACTACATCAAGGCTACGATTTTACTCTCTTTTACCTGTGGTTAAGTAATAGCCATAAAATATTTTAAAGTCATCAGACTTTTCCAGCGCGCCCCCTTTTTCTTTAGCAAATTTCAAAGCACTTCTCATATATTTACAAGCTCTTCATTCGTTTCATCTTCCGTCTTTTGTCTTTCCTCTTTATAATGGTAGTAATCTAAATACATTACATAAATAGTAAAAGAGGAATAATCAATATGTCTGTACAAAAAATGGTTGATCTAGATTTATCAGGTAAACGCGTTTTAATTCGTCAAGATTTAAACGTACCTGTTAAAGATGGCAAAGTTACCAGTGACCTTCGTATCCAAGCAAGTGTTCCAACCATTGAAAAAGCACTAAGTGCTGGCGCAGCAGTTATGGTTATGTCTCACTTAGGTCGTCCGACTGAAGGTGAGTTTGACGAAGCTTCTAGTTTAAAGCCCGTTGCAGAACAGTTATCAAAGTTGTTAGGAAAGCCTGTCCGTTTAGAAAAAGAATGGTTAGAAGGCATTTCTATCGAAGCGGGTGAAGTTGTTCTTTGTGAAAATGTTCGTTTCAACGTTGGTGAGAAGAAAAATAATGACGAGCTAGGTAAAAAAATGGCTGCATTATGTGATGTTTTTGTAATGGATGCTTTTGGTACAGCTCACAGAGCACAAGCCTCTACACATAGCGTTGCTAAATTTGCTACTGTTGCTTGCGCCGGCCCTCTTTTAGCTAATGAACTTGATGCTCTAGGCAAAGCTCTTAATCAACCAGCACAACCTTTAGTTGCAATTGTTGGTGGTTCTAAAGTTTCTACAAAATTAACTGTACTAGAATCTTTATCTACTAAAGTTGACCAACTTATTGTTGGCGGTGGTATTGCTAATACATTTATTGCTGCTGCAGGTTATTCTGTAGGTAAATCTCTTTACGAAGAAGATTTAATTGATGAAGCAAAAAAATTAATGGCTGCAGCTAAAGCTGCTGGATCAGATATTCCTGTTCCAACCGATGTTGTTTGCGCTAAAGAATTTTCTGATACTGCAGCGGCAACTATCAAAAATGTTGCTGATGTTGAAGCTGATGACATGATCTTAGATATAGGCCCAGAAACATCTAAGCTATATGCTGAAATGTTAAAATCAGCTGGAACTATTGTTTGGAATGGTCCTGTTGGCGTATTTGAAATAGATCAATTTGCTGAAGGTACAAAATCTATGTCAGAGGCAATTGCTGACAGCTCGGCTTTTTCTATTGCTGGTGGTGGTGATACTTTAGCAGCGATTGATAAATACAATATTAAAGACAAAGTTTCTTACACTTCAACTGGTGGCGGTGCTTTCCTTGAGTTTTTAGAAGGAAAAGTATTACCAGCCGTTGCTATTTTAGAAGAAAGAAACAAATAAGATTTACCTTTGAAAGTAGAGCTGTTTTAAACAACTCTACTTTCAACTTTAATCATCAATAAGAATATTAATTCTGCTTCCTTACCGAGTGATTAACTCGAACATTACCCCCTACTTTTCTAAGTATTTTTCTACGCTCCAATCGACGACAATCTAATAACCGCCATCAGTTATAGCTAATATGACAAATTATTTTTGTTAAAAGATACATTAAAATTGCCATATCTATTATTTATTTATATAATGATCAGTTCTCTTTTATATAAGCAACTCTTTTTGCAAATATAATTTGACGAGATCAATTCAAATTTAATAAGGTTTTTAAAAATGGCTCGAGTTACCATTGAAGATTGTTTAGAAAATGTTGAAAATCGTTTCAAACTAGTTTTATTAGCTAGCAAAAGAGCGCGTCAACTATCAAAAGGTGCGGATGAATTTATTCCTCGTGGCAAAGATAAAGACACTGTTCTTGCTTTACGTGAAATTGCGGAAGGTCATGTAACTGAAGATAATATTGATCTTTTACATAATGTCGGCGATCGCTTTGCAGACGAGCAACAACGTCCTGATACAATTCCCGACAATATAAGCTAAACACTATGGCAGAGGCAGTCGTTACTGATTTTTCACCAGAAGTAAGTTCCCCTGAACAAACATTGCTCAGACAACTACATTCAATTATTGACGGCTACCTCAACAAAGAACAAGTAGATTCAATTATCCGCGCCTACCACTTTGGCGCAAAAGCTCATCATGGGCAATTTCGTAAAAGTGGCGAAGCTTATATTTGCCACCCTCTATCCGTTGCTATCACACTTGCTGAAATGCACATGGATACCCAAGGTGTTACAGCAGCAATTCTACATGATGTTGTAGAAGACACCCCTATCACCAAAGAACAAATTGCTGAAGAATTCAACCAAGATGTTGCTGATTTAGTTGATGCGGTTACCAAACTAACCCAACTTGATAATAAATCTCGCGCTGAAGCACAAGCCGAAAATGTAAGAAAAATGCTATTAGCAATGGCCAAAGATTTGCGCGTCATTATTGTTAAACTAGCAGATCGCTTGCACAATATGCAAACACTTGGTGCCATGCCGTTAGAAAAAAAACGCCGCATAGCTAAAGAAACCCAAGAAATTTATGTACCCTTAGCTAATCGTCTCAGTATGAATAGCATAAGACATCAGTTAGAAAGCCTATGCTTTGAGTCAATCTACCCTAATCGCCACAAAGCAATTCAACAAGCAGTAAAAAAAGCACGTGGAAATCGTAACGAAATAGTCAATATGATTGAAAGTGCTATTAAAAATAGACTTAATCAAACAGGACTGATTTTTGATGTTTCAGGTAGAGAGAAAAATATAGCGAGCATTTATAAAAAAATGCAACGCCAGAAAATCTCCTTTTCAAATGTCTTTGATGTTTATGCTTTTCGCATTTATTGCGATCATGTAGATGATTGTTACCGAATTTTAGGTTGCGTTCATAACCTATACAAACCTATTCCAGGTAAATTTAAAGATTATATAGCTCTCCCCAAAGCGAATGGCTATCAATCACTACATACTATATTAATAGGCCCGTATGGTGTGCCTATTGAAATTCAAATTAGAACACATGAAATGCATCGCATGGCCGAGTCAGGCATTGCTGCTCATTGGCTATATAAATCTAGCGATTCATCAGGTGACCATGTAAGAGCTCAAGCAACAGAGTGGCTTAGAGACTTACTTGAAATACAAAAAACGGCCGGAAATTCCTTAGAATTTATAGACAATCTTAAAGTTGATTTATACCCTCAAGAGGTTTTTGTTTTTACCCCCCAAGGCAATATTATCAAGCTTCCCAGAGGAGCTACCATTGTAGACTTTGCCTATGCCGTACATACAGATATTGGTAGCACCTGTGTTTCAGCAAGAATTGATAACAAACTAATTCCACTACAAACTCAACTAGAAAACGGCATGACAGTTGAAGTAATTACTGCATCGTGGGCTAGACCAAACCCTCTTTGGCTGAACCATATTATTACTGCCAAAGCACGTAGCAGCATTAGAAACTATCTGAAAAACTTCCAACAACAAGATGCTATAAGCCTAGGTCGACGACTGCTAAACAAAGAATTACAGAGCTTAAATATTAAATTTGATGATATTGAAGATGCCCGTATCATAGAATTACTGGATGTAATGCAAATGCATTCAATAGATGAACTACTTGAAGAAATAGGTTTAGGCAATAAAATGCCCATCCTAGTTGCCAAGCATATATCACAAGAAGATATTCATGCTGCAATAAAGCTGGATGATAGCAACACAAAACATGCCCCTTTAATTATTAGAGGGACGGAAGGCATGGTCATTACTCTAGCCAAATGTTGCCACCCTATTCCTGGCGACCATATTGTTGGGTTCTTTAACCCTGGTAAAGGGATTGTTATTCATCACCACGAATGTCGCAATAGCAAAGAAGTCAGAAAACAACACAGCAGCTGGATTGATGTGGAATGGTGCCCTGAATTATCAGGCGATTTTTCAGTTGAACTTAAAATAGAATTACTCAATCAACGTGGTACTCTTGCAACCATCGCATCGACTATATCAAGCTTAGATGCAAACATTGAAAGTGTTACTATTGCAAATCAGGATGATAAGGTTTCTGTTGACTTAATTACCTTGGCCGTAAAAGATAGACTTCACTTAGCTCATATCATCCGTAAATTGAAAAAACTATTCATTATATTAAAAATCACACGAACCAAAGCTTAAAACACCGACCACTCTTATATTTATTGTAGAGCCGTCTTCAGTTCGCTATGATAACGCCATAAATATTTAAGCAGATTACTAAAATGACTAAAAGAATTATACAAACAGATAACGCTCCTCAAGCCATAGGCACTTATTCTCAAGCAATAAAAGTTGATAATACAGTTTATCTTTCAGGACAGATTCCTTTAGTTCCTGAAACTATGGAAATTGCTGAAGGTGATATTTCAGACCATATCAGACAAGTCTTTGATAATTTACAAGCTGTAGCCGTAGCTTCAGGCGGCACACTTCATGACGTTGTTAAATTAAATGTTTTTTTAACTGATTTATCTAACTTTCCAATAGTTAATGAAATCATGAGTGAATATTTTACTCAATCTTTTCCAGCTCGCGCTGCGGTAGGTGTTTCTGCATTACCAAAAGGTGTAGGAGTAGAGATGGATGCTATTATGATTATTAGAGATACCTATACAAGCTAAATAAACCCACATGGATGTTCTGCTACAACCTGTATCAATATTATCAGGCATTGGTCCCCAGTCCGTTATTCGTCTTGAAAAACTGGGGATTCAAAGCATAAAAGATCTACTTTTCCATTTGCCACATCGCTACGAAGATCGCACAAAAATACACCCGATTGCGAGCCTAGCACCTAACACGTCTGTTCTATTCTGCGGTACTGTTGACTTTACAGAAGTACTAATGACTGGACGGCGCAGTTTAATCTGCAGAATCAGTGATCATACAGGTGATATTACTTTAAAGTTCTTTCACTTTACTGCTAAACAAAAATCAGAGTTAAGCCCAGGTACTTTACTTAGTTGCTTTGGGGATATTCGTTATGGCTATCAAGGCAGAGAAATCGTCCACCCTGAATATAAAATCATTTCATCCACTGATAATATTACAGAACCTTGTTTAACGCCTATCTACCCATTAACAGATGGTTTACGCCAAGGCACTGTTAGAAAAGCAATGACTCAAGCCTTATCACTGTATTTACAAAATATAGATCAGTTAAGAGACTTGCTACCTCAACAAATATTAGAACAATACCACTACCCGTCTTTAAGCAATGCATTACAAGCATTACACCAGCCCGAACAACAATCAACTCAGCAATTACAACAAGGTAACTTAGCAGCCTTAAAGCGACTGGCTTTTGAAGAACTATTGGCTCACCACCTTATTTTATTAAAGAATAAACAAGCGGTTAAAAAGTGGCAAGCTCCCACTTTAAGCAGCACTAAAAAACAATCTAAACAATTTCTAAATTCACTGCCTTTTAAACTCACTAACGCCCAAAACAGAGTGATTGATGAAATTATCATCGACTGTCAATCTAATCACCCTATGCTTAGGTTAGTACAAGGCGACGTTGGTTCAGGAAAAACAGTGGTCGCAGCATACGCCGCTTTACTCGCACTTTCAAGCGGCTATCAAGTTGCTATTATGGCTCCAACAGAATTACTAGCCGAACAGCATAACCGTAATTTCAAGCAATGGTTTAAAGACAGCAATACCCACATCGCCTATTTAACGGGGCAACTCAAAGGTAAAGCCAGAAAGGTAACACTATCAACCATAGAAGATGGATCGGCTGGCATTATTATTGGAACCCACGCACTGTTTCAAGAAAGTGTTAACTTTAATCAATTGGGACTTATTATTATTGATGAACAACATCGCTTTGGCGTTCATCAGCGACTTGCCTTAAGAGAAAAAGGCCAAACTGCCAATAGTCGCCCTCATCAATTAGTAATGACTGCAACCCCCATTCCTAGAACACTCGCTATGTTGCAATATTCAGATTTAGATATTTCTATTATTGATGAATTACCCCCAGGAAGAAAACCAGTTACTACCTGTGTTATTCCTGCTGAAAGACGCGAACAAATTATTGAAAAAATTAACAACTGGACAGCAAATAACAACCAAACTTATTGGGTATGCACCTTAATTGAAGAGTCAGAAGTATTACAATGTGAAGCCGCTGAAAACACAGCTGAACTACTAACCCAAGCCTTGCCGAATGTTCGAGTAGCCTTAGTTCATGGTCGAATGAAAGCGGCCGAGAAAGATAGCATTATGCAAGGCTTTAAAAATCATGACTATGATTTATTAGTCGCCACCACAGTGATAGAAGTAGGTGTTGACGTACCCAATGCCAGTTTAATGATTATTGAAAATCCCGAAAGGCTTGGTCTTTCTCAACTACATCAACTTCGGGGACGCGTAGGAAGGGGCGACCAAGAAAGTTACTGTTTATTAATGTATCAAACCCCATTATCAAATATGGGAAAACATAGATTGAGCATATTACGCGAAAGTAATGACGGCTTCGTTATTGCTGAAAAAGACCTAGAATTACGTGGACCTGGCGATGTTATGGGTACCCGGCAAACGGGGCTAATGCAACTTAAAATAGCCAACCTAGAACGAGATATACAGTTAATAGATCAAGTACAAGATGCAGCAACCCTTATTTGTGAACAATACTCCAATGCTATCCAGCCTATAATAGATCGCTGGCTTGGCCAAACAACCCTTTACTCCGAGGTATAAACAAAGGTGCACAAAAATAGTTTTTTATTTACCCAAGAACCCCATTGGAGGAAAAAACACCCAGGCTTAAAACAAACACTGCCTGCGGATGTTCATTCATGGGTTTATGAAAAAAATTCCTTAACGCGCCGATTAAGAAAGACTTACGGTAATGACTTTGCTGTTACTATTTTATTTCACCGCTGGAAACCCGCTTTTTTGAGTGAGTGTGATTTATTAAACCTACCTCACCAGCAATACAATTTAGTGAGAGAAGTTTTATTACATGCCAACGGCAAACCCTTAATTCTAGCCAGAACAATTCTCCCGAAACAGACAATAAAGATTGCCAAGCGCAACTTATCTCATTTAGGTACGCGTCCTTTAGGTGAAGTCATTTTCTCTTACCCAAAATTAGAACGCTTGGAACTGAATATCAGCCATGTTCCATATTCTTTATGGACAGAAGATTTAACCAAGCAAGTTGATATTGAGCAACACGTTTGGGGGAGAAGAACCGTTTATGCTATTCAAAAACAAAAGATGTTAGTAAGTGAATTCTTTATGCCAGCTGCTTTAGAGCTATAAAAAGCTACAATTTTTACAAGTTTAAATTATCTAATAGTCATTCAAGCACTATGAATCTATATGCTGCTCAGGCTTGTTTTTTATCCCCTAATAACCTGTAATTTTCAACCTTTCTATATTCAAAAAATATGGCATTCAATCCACAAGGGTGTGTTATTTGACATATTTTAATTACTTTATTTCGATACCATCCTCCCCAAACACTACTCTAGCACTCTCTATAAATTAAATGTTTATATTTAATAATATAATTATATTAGCAATAGACCATTGATAATATAGGGAATATCTTTCTAATAACAAACCTTGTATATATTTTTAATTACCCATATAAATTAAGCGGTATATTAGTTGCATAAGTAAAAGCTTACATTCAATTTTTCTTAGGGGAAAACTATGCTTGCTTGGCATCGAAAACTTTTATTCCTTTTATTACTTCTACTTCCATTTTTTACAGGCTCCACTGCTTGGGCTGGTAAGAATGGAAAACGATGGGATAAAACACCAGATATATTTAATTTTGTTGATCTGACAGGTGTTCAACTGCTTAGTTCAATTAATGCTAACTCCATCACTGTTTCAGGGATCAATACTTCAGTAAGTATTAGTATTAGTAATGGTGAATACTCTATAAATGGAGGAACCTACAGTAACGCCTCTAGCCGTGTTAATAATGGTGATACAGTTGATGTTCGTCAAACCTCTTCAGGCCAGCATTTAACTACAACCAGCGCAGTTCTCAACCTCAACGGCATTACTGATAGTTTTGATGTAACAACATTGGAAAATACATCTGATAGCACACCCGAGACTTTCGTTCTCACAGACCAAATAGGGGTAGCACTTAATTCAGTTATTACTTCAAATTCTATTACTGTTACCGGTATTAACACGGCAACAGCTATTTCAGTGAGTGGTGGTAGTTTTTCTATTAATAATGGGACTTTTTCATCTGTGAGCCGTACTGTTAATAATGGTGATCTTATTGCTGTTCGTTTAACAGCCTCATCAACATACAACACTACAACGCAGACAGCATTAACTATTGGCGGTGTAAGTGATACATTTAGCATTACTACTTTAGACCCCCCTATTGACAATACTCCTGATGCCTTCGTTTTCACCGACCAAATAGGTATAACACTTAATTCAGTTATTACTTCAAACTCTATTACTGTTACGGGTATTAACACGACAACAGCTATTTCAGTGAGTGGAGGTGACTTTTCTATTAATAACGGTTCTTTTTCATCTGTGAGCCGTACTGTTAATAATGGTGATCTTGTTGCCATTCGTTTAACAGCCTCATCAGCATACAACACCACAACTCAGGCAACATTAACTATTGGTGGTGTAAGCGATACATTTAGCGTTACTACTTTAGATACCCCTATTGACAATACCCCTGATGCCTTCGTTTTCACCGACCAAATAGGTATAACACTTAATTCAGTTATTACTTCAAATTCTATTACTGTTACGGGCATTAACACGACAACAGCTATTTCAGTAAGTGGTGGTGAATTCTCGATTAATAACGGTTCTTATTCAGCTGGGAGCCGCACTGTTAATAATGGCGATCTTGTTGCCATTCGTTTAACAGCCTCATCAACATACAACACTACAACTCAGGCAACATTAACTATTGGTGGTGTAAGCGATACATTTAGCATTACTACTTTAGATAATCCTATTGATAATAACCCTGATGCTTTCAGTTTTATCAATCAAACCGATGTTGAAACTGATAGTGTCAATTTTTCTAATGCAATTACAGTGTCTGGTATAAACACTCCAGTTGCCATAACTATTTCTAATGGTGATTATGCAATTAATGGAGGTAGCTATACTGCTTTAGCTGGTGAAGTTTCTAACGGTAATACTGTTACAGTTAGACAAACAGCATCTCCCTCATATCTAACTACAACCGATACACTTCTAACCATTGGTGGAGTCAGTGGTTCTTTTAGCACTACAACAATTACAGAACCTAACTTAAGTTTTCAATTACCTCCTCAACCAGCAGGTGATGCAACATTCACTAGCAATCATTTCTCAGGTTCTGATAACTGTACGCAATGTCATAACAACTTAACAGATAATCAGGGTAATGATGTTGCTATTGAAAAGGATTGGTCAGCAACGATGATGGCTAATTCAACACGTGACCCATTCTGGAAAGCTAAAGTAAGAACAGAGTTAAATCGTAATCCTCATTTAGCTGATGTTATTAATGACAAATGTAGTCGTTGTCATGCACCTATGGCTAACTTTGAAGCAAAGAAAAACAATGAGCCTATTGAGATTTTAGATAATGGCTTTCTTAACCCATCACACTCTCGTCATGATGACGCGATGAATGGGGTAAGCTGTACACTTTGCCATCAAATACAAGATTCACCAAAACTAGGTACTATTGAGAGTTTTACGGGTAAATACGAAATTGGTAATAATAAAGAAATTTTTGGTCCTTATGACAACCTATTTCCAAACCCAATGGTGATGAATACTGGTTTTACACCAAAGTTCAGTTTGCATACTAAAGAATCTGAAATGTGTGCAACCTGCCATAATGTTAAAACCCCATTTGTAGATGGAGCAGGTACTGTTTTAAGCACAACACTAGAATCAGAATTTCCTGAACAAATGCCATATTCAGAATGGTTACACAGTGATTATGCAGAAACAAACAGCTGTCAATCTTGCCATATGGAACGCGCTAATGGTGTGCCTATTTCTAATCGTCCTATGTGGCTGCAGGGGCGTGATGATTTTGCTGTCCATGAATTTGTCGGTGCCAATACCTTTATGCTAAATATGTTGAAAAACAATAAACAGCAGCTCGGTGTCATTGCCAATAACTTTGATGACATTATTGCTGCAACTAACACAATGATACAATCATCGGCAACCATTGAGGTATTAAGCCAATCATTAAACCAAGGTCAATTAGACTTTAGCCTGAAAATCAATAGTCAAACAGGTCATAAACTTCCTAGTGCTTATCCATCACGTAGAGTTATTGTTCACGTAACTGTATTAGATAGTTCAAATAATGTGGTATTTGAATCAGGTAAAGTAAATGATAATGGTAGCGTACAAGGTGTCGCTTCTGATTTTGATGCATTGGCATTTGAACCACACTACGATGTTATAAACGCTCCAGATCAGGTTCAGGTTTATGAAGCTATTATGGGCAATAGTGATGATGAGGTAACTTATACCTTATTACGCGGGGCAACTTATCTTAAAGATAATCGCCTTTTGCCAAATGGTTTCAACAAAGCAACAGCTCCTGATGATGTGGCTGTAGCGGGTATTGCCAATAATGATAATAACTTTATTGGTGGTAGCGATCAGATCAGCTATCGTATTAGTGGTTTAACTGGAGGTAGCTATACGGTTAAAACTGAACTGGTTTATCAAACCATTGCCTATGGTTTTGTCAGAGATTTATTTGATGATAATTCTGCCGAAGTCAATGATTTTAAGAAGATGTACAATGAGTCTAGCAGCAAAACATCAATATTAACCTCAACTGATTTTACTGTTCAGTAAACTATAAAAAAGACTACATGGCTCTATACAAACCACAGGTTGAGTTAGGATAATTTATTGTAGGGCGGACTTCAGTCCGCTATAAATAAGA